>TARA_R110000868_G_scaffold1103_1_pt1 | contig 14781 bp, 38 predicted proteins | sample TARA_R110000868 | Tara Oceans TARA_R110000868 (sample SAMEA4397489) | marine metagenome | biome: Polar Biome; feature: [SRF] surface water layer (ENVO:00010504); material: water (ENVO:00002006), including particulate matter (ENVO:01000060) such as... | depth 5 m | reverse complement strand
GATTGAGGAGATAATCAAGGCTAATAGTAGTTTTGATTTAGAGGGATTTTTATTAAAGATTAAATGAGGTAGGAATGAGTTTTTTAATGGAAGAATTGATAAAAGTCACAAAGTTTAGAACTTTTTGCAAATATAAGGATTTACCAGAGCCACTAATGGGCAATCTCTCTGAACTTTTTGATGAAGGATTTTGTAAAACATATTCAGAATTAGATGCCGATGGGAATGAAATTGGATCGGCTAAATTGGAAAGAATAGAAATTGGTCATATTGCAAAGGCTTTAGATTCTGGCGAATTTAGCGAAGAGAAAGAATCTATTTTGCAATTGTTTTATGATTTTATGAAAAAAATGAATATTGAATTTATTGAGGATTTATAATGTTAAAATACATGTCGTATCACTACATCGCCGAAGAGGGCAATGTAGAGGTGTATAAAGAATGGATCAAAAAAGGTCAATTCATCACCAAAAGGGTAAAATATAAATCTGACTCAACTAAAGCACTTAAAAAATATAGTGAGTTTTTTAGACTTGTTGAAGAGCAACAAAGAAAAATAAGAACGGAAAGTTGGGATAAAAAACTATTACCACCGCTATTATCATTAAATAAAAGTTTTATAATCTTATGAGCATATACATCTGCACTATCTGCAACAACCAAAAAGACGGCGATTTCAACTGTGCTGAATTAGACGGGAAGGAATGCTGTGAGGAATGTTTTGAACAACAATTAACGGAGGAGAATGACTAAAACACTAAAACCGATGGAAATGTTAAATGATTGTCATGCAGAATGGCGGCAAAGCAGCATGAAAAAATTAATAGAAGAAACGAAAAACACAGAAGGAAAAGGATTGGAGAGTATACCATATTGTGGAGCTATGATCTCTCAAGAGTATTTAAATAGTTATCACGATCAAGTTATAACTCCTTTAATTTTGTCGTTATTAGAAATAATCAATAATTTAGAGAACCAATGCAAAAAGTAACAATAATATTCGAAGACCAAATGCCAATTTCAAGCTTTAAGACAAAAGTCGAAAGAGAGGGCGAGATGGATATGGAGGAGTTACTACTTTTCTTAGAAGCGGCAATGAAAGCGGCTGGTTATTGCTTTGATGGTAAATTAACTATTATGCAAGCTGATTAACAACCCACTTGCCATTAACAAGTTCTGCAGTACCAAAGAAGTTTCTATTCTTAGAATCATGCAAGTTAAATTGCAGGTGAACACAGCCTCTTTCAACAAAGCATTTATCAACACTAATCTTCTGGTCTTTGATCCAGCGGACTAATTGCTCTTGAGTATAACCTTTGGCGTTAATATCGGCGGCAAGACCTTGTTGATGCCAGCTTGTAGCAGAACCACCAACGGCTTTGTTTACTTCTGGGCAGCGATAAGCACTATTGATTATAATTGGTACGCCGATTTTATCTCTTATCTCTTGCAGCTTATCAGCTACCTTGTTCAGGCAAGTAAGGATGTTGAGATTATCAGTTTCGTTGTTAATTTTTAATTGCTTCGCTTTATCTGAAACAAAAAAATCAACAGGTTTAAAGTTTTTTCTAGTTAAAGATTCTTTATTCATTTTCTATAAAAAAAGTAGTTGAAAAGTATTTGAGCAAGTAAACACAAGGGTTTATAAAATGCAAATATTTTTTAGATTATCTATTGACTAATAAGAATTTATCTTTATATTGAGTGTCGTTAATTAACTTTTTATCAATAACAAATCAAATGCGTAAAAAAAGACCTTACAATCAGTTTGGGGAATTGCTAACAGAAACTTTGCTTAAAATAAAATCAAGTAAAACTAATGTTGCAAAAGCTACTAACATTAAATTAGCTAGCGTGTCTTGTGCTTGCTTTGAGTTTAACCAGATTAAGCTCGAAGATGTTGTAAAAATAGTAGGTTATCTAAAAACTCAAGGAGCTAAGGTTAGTCTTGATGAATTTTTAGGAGCTTATGGTCTAATTGCTAGTGATATTAAAATTGGGATTTTAAAAGATCCTAAGATTAATGCTCGGAAAGTTAGGCGAATATTAAAAATAAAAGGGTAACATGGAAGACAACACAGATTATCTCGCTTCGCAATATTGGCTAAGTGATGAAATTATTAATGAATTATAGGGAAATATGACAGAAAAACTAAATCTATTTGCAAAAGCATTTATAGAGGCTCAAAAAGAAATGGGAAACGCTACTAAAGATAGCAAAAACCCCTTCTTCAAATCAAAATATGCTGATTTAAATTCAGTTCGTGAAGCTTGCCTTCCAGCTCTTAACGCTCATGGAATTGCGGTATTACAGCCGATAGTTCAAGTTGATGGTAAAAACTTTGTAAAAACACTTTTATTGCATGAAAGCGGAGAATCAATGGAGGGCTTGACAGAAATTCTGTTCGCAAAACAAAATGACCCGCAAGCTCAAGGCTCTGGCATAACTTACGCTCGCAGATATGGTTTGCAATCTCTGGTTAATATTGCGGCGGAAGATGATGACGGCAATAAAGCAGCTTCTCCTTATGATAATCCAACAGTACTAGAGGGGATGGGGGTTAAAAGAAACGCCTCTGGTCTTAAGGTTAATACTGCTTTAACTGATGGAAGCGCAATGCAAGAGACTCAAGAAGAAGAAAATAAGAAGCAGTTTGCAAGGATTAAGGATTTAATAGAGAATGTTGGATCTAGTGCAGAGCTTCAGGGAATATGGTTTGATAATGCAAAGCAAATAAACTCTCTTAAGAAGTATGCTACAGCTCTTTATGATTTACTTGTAGAGGCTAAAGATACTATGAAAGTTCAATTTATAGGGGAGTAGATGATACTAAATTTTATAATAAGTCTTCTAAGAATACTATTATTAGTATGTGTTACATATCCAATTATTCATAATAACAATATTGCATTAGGATTGTTACTTTCAACCTTATGCTTTCTTGATTATCAAGTTTGGGTAAATGGTGGCAATTCAGTTCTTTTTGAAGATAAAACTCAAATTGAGAAAGATTTGAGAAAAATTCAGAAATTAGAAATAGCTAAGAAGTTAAAACAAATTAGGGGGGAGTAGATGAAAGTAAAATATAAGATTGGTGATTATCTATATTTAGTGTGTCGAACGCAAGATACTGAAAACTGGTTAATAAAAAAATTTATTATTAAATCAGTAACTATGCAAAAAGACTTAATTATTTATAATGGGTTTCGAAACTTCTATGATAAAGTTGATTGCAATCAATCTCATTTATACCCAGAATTTTCACAAGATGACAAAGAAAAATTTGTCTTTAAAACATATTCAAAAGCTGCTAAATTTTTAAAAGACCAAGTAGATAGTCGCTTTGATTCAATTCTATCTTTAATAAAATGAAACTTAAACAACTACTAGAACAACTAAACCAATTAGCTAAGGAAAGACAAATTATTAAATTTCAATGATTAACCAACAAACAATAACAGATATGGCAAACGATATATTATTAGGCTGGACAATCATAATACCTTGCGCTTTGGGGTTGATTTGGGTAATCAGCAACACTTGGGAATATCTTGTTGGCTTTATGGCGATAGCGATTATGCTTATGCCATTGGCTATGCTGGTGGGTAAAATGGTTAATTAATAACAAACAATAATAGACTATGAAAGTAAAAGAAAAAATTATACAAGCTTTAGCAAGAGGATATTGCTCACCAGAAAACTCGGGGAAGGAGGTTGACATAGAATTAATTAATTCTATGAGTGATGAGGTAATCAAGGTTATAGATGAAATAGAAGAATTGATTGTCGACTTATTAAGTGAGATTGAAGATGCCAGCCCAGCAGGAACGGAAATTTTGAGCGAAGAATTGATGGAAAAAATCAATAAATTTTTTCCAGATGAAAATTAATTTCTTCCAAGCCGATAATTCAAACTGGGGCAACTTGCAGGCAGATGTCTCAAAAGCAATTAGAGAATACCTTAATTGTGGTAAGGATTTTGAGGTTGAGTTTAGTGAGGTTAAGGCAAGTAAGAGTTGGCAGCAGATAAAGGCAATACATAGACTTTGCCAGTTGTTAGCTCCAAGATTTAGTGAAAGTTATGGTACTGAATTTGACATGGAAGGCGCAAAGCTTGCGGTTAAATTGAAGCTTGGTTATTTGCGACCTCTTACAATGAGGGAGGCAATTAGCGAAGCTTTATTTGTTAAAAGTCAAATGGAAGCTACTGGTCAGAAGATTGGCAAAAGGGCTTGGAGTGATATATTACAAAAAACTTTTAATGACAAAACGCCAAGAAAGCCAAAGAGTTTTGCAGATGCAACCAAAGAGGAAATGATGAGTTTGATTCAGGGTATTGAGGAATTAGGCAATACTATGGGTTGGAAAGAGTTAAAACTAACTTCTGTGGAATTGCAGGGGTTGATGGAATATTATAATAATAAGGAGAAATAAATGAGAGTGATATTAGAACTCATGTTTTTAATGGGATCATTACTAATGTTATTATTAGGGATTCGCTTAATAGTTTCATATCAACAAGCGCAATACATAAAAAGTCATTACAATATAGAAGTTTCAACAAAAGATATTTTTTGGAATGAAAAATTAGTTATGTCAGAATTACGCTCAAAAGGCATAATTACTGATAATAACGAAAATAATAATGTTAAAATAATTAAGGAGTAATAAATGTCATACGAACCAAAACCAAGATTAACGCTATTTATCAACCAGCACGAAGGAAAGCCAATTAAGAAACAAGATGGCACTTTTGTTACCAAAGCTAATGGTGAGGAAATCTTGCAAGGTGCTTTCAACGGAAAGATTAATCTGCCAGCAGGATTGCCAGCAGGTGATTATGAGGTTTCTGTTTACAGGTCTGTTTCTAAAACTGGTTTAGAATACTTAGCAGGAAATATTAAAGCAGCTTATGTTAAAAAGGATAAAGTGGATCAGCATTCTCAAGCTAAGGGTAATGGTTTTCAACCGCAAGCGGAAGACTCAACAGACGAAATTCCTTTTTGATCCAGACCTACAACCTCAAGGCTTCGCAACAAGTCTTGAGGGTAACTTTTAAATAATACAATGAGAGAAAGAGAAATTCAAGATTGCTTAGATTGGTACGAATGGGCTATTAAAAATAATCTAAAAGCACTAAGAAATGAGAATGGTAATTTTTTTAAAACTATCATTAAAAAATATTCGCCATTAAATAGATCAGAAATATCTCAATTAAAGGAACTAAAGTTATATTTGAAGAACCATTTAAAAAATAAACATGACCAATAAAAATATAGTTCAAAAATGGAGAGACCCAGAATACAACCGAATAATTATTGCTGAATTTTTCACAGGTAATGTTCAATGGGGAATAGAAGGCAGTAATAAATTTACAATTGAACCCAAAAAGAAATTTGATTTTAGAACCAGTAAGAATAACTGGCAATTAATTTGCGCTAATGTTAATCAATAATGCAACCAAGAATCTTTAATTTAAATGAGCTAAGAATAGGCAAGAAAGTAATTGGCTATGTTAGACTTGTCAAACATCAAAGAGATGGTTTACCCCACTTAGAATATTCTCTAATTGAAGAATATTGGAATCAGGGGATAATGTCAATTGAGTTGCCTAAGTATCTTAAGAAATGCTTTAGGTTGAAGATACCAAGACTAATTGCAATGGTTAAGCAAGATAATCAGGCTTCAATTAAGCTGCTTGAGAAAAGTGCTTTTATCAAGATTGCTACTTTTGATGACACTTTCGGTTATGTTTTGGCAAATGATTTAATGAGTGAGATTAAGAAATTTAATAAGAATGCAATGAGGAGTATGAGTTTATGAAAACTACTTGGGAAAAGCATATAGACAAAAAAATGAATCACGCTTGGATAAGTGAAACAATCAGAATTTTTAGTAGATTCAGCGGAATTGATTTTTTACCTTATAGGAATTGTGAAAGTAAACTTTATTTTATTAAGCTTTTAAAGTCTTATTCTGATTATAGCAGATACGAAGCCACAATTGTTTGTGCAGATGATTTAAAAATACTTGGAAAAACTGACAAGCAAGTCCGCTTGAGCCTTATAGCTAGATCATTTTACGAGTTTCCAACTATGGAAGATTTTGAAAAACAATACTCAAAAATACATTTACTAAAATTAGAGCATGGAATTAAATTTTATAAATAATTTATGAAAGACAATATAGTTAATTTTCCCAAAGACAAAATAGTAAAGATTAACGCTATCAAAGAGGATGGTTTTCATCAAAAAAAGATAAAGAAACTTTTGTGGGAGTTGGCTTATGAATTTACAAAAGCTTATGAATCTAAAGAGCTTGATATTAACGAGGAATTTCAATTTCACAATATTCTCCCTAATCAAAGAGATGACAAGAAATATACTAAATTAATGGTGGTTGTTCATCCAACAAACCTTCCTTTCTAAATTTATGAAAAATAAAAAAGTAAAACAAACTCTCTTCAAAACATGCCAGAAATGCGGCAAGAAAGTGTTGCATAGATTGAGGTTCAACAATGGCAATCCTAGATATTATTCAGAATCTAATTGCCCTAATGGCGAAGAGCATGAGTTTGCAGATAAAAGAGTTTATTTATTTGAGTTTGATGGGATTGATACACCTGCAGATAGAGCTAAGAGATTTAGGGAAATAATTAATATAGAAAATTAATATGAAAGATAAAGAAATTATAGCTTACGAACAAGCCTGCAATGATCTTGCTAAGAAGTTTGTTAAAAAATACTTCGACAAAGATGCTGATTGGCGTTGGATTGATGATGATGTTGGTGGAACACTTGAGGTTGGAGATTATTATTTCAGCTTAGATAGAATGGTTATTGCTTTAAAATACAAAGCAACTCAAAAGCAATTGTTTGATTATTATGATATGCAGTTAGAGATGGGGCTTAATGAGAAAGCTTTTAAGAAGAGAACGCTTTTCTCTTTTGCAAACTATTTAAGGTATCCTGAAACTTTTGTGATTGAGTTTGTGGATGGTGAGGGGTTTAATTTTAGGATTAATAAATAATGAATTTACTAAAACCTGACGAAACTTTGCGTAACGGCTACAAAGACCCAAAACATCTCGCTAGGGTTGGAAACTTGGGTTGTAGCTTATGTTTCTTTCTAGGGGTAAAGCAAACAAGTAGAACAGCGGTTCATCACTATCACGGCGGCGGAATGGGTAAAAAGGCAAGTGATTTAAGGGTTATGAGTCTTTGCGACCTTCACCACCAGAAAGGAGAATTTGCTTTTCATCATATTGGCAGGGTTGCTTTTGAAGAAAAGTTTGGAATTGACCAAGAGGGATTGATTGAGATAACTAATAAAATGCTAGAAGACAAAAATAATGCAAATATATAAGAAAATTAAACCTCTCTCTATTAACAAAGCTTTTCAAGGCAAAAGATTCAAGACAAAGGAATATAAAGCTTATGAGGAAGAGTTATTATATACGATGCCTCAATGTTCAAGCCTTCCAAGCGCACCTTATTCAGTTTCTTTTGAGTTTGGATTCAGCAATAAAGCAAGTGATATTGATAATCCAGTTAAGTTGATAACTGACATCATGCAAAAGAAATATGGATTTAATGATAAGGAAATTTATCACATGAATCTTGTTAAAAAAATAGTTCCAAAGGGTGAAGAGTATTTTAAGGTAAAGCTTGAAACTCTAAGTTAAATCATGTCAAGTAATTTATTTTCATTTATTTGCATTTTGTCTATTGACTAATAAGAATTAACCTTGATAATAGTTTTTATCCCTAGTTAAAGAAGTGGTATTATTTACTCTAGGGGTAACATCCACAGCCTTTTAAAAAAGAGAAGTACAAACTTACTTGGCTGTGGGTGTTTTATGAAAATTTTTATGGCAACGCTGTGCGTGAGAGAGGGGTTAATCCTCAAATCATTATTTTGGTGGGCTGAAATGTGTCTAGCTAATCTCGCAAGCCGACTGCTAGGAGTCTATGGAACGGGAACGCAGGTTCGAATCCTGCCAGCGTTGCTTTATGAATTTTCAAATGGTCGCAATCTACACGGGCAACAACAGGTCATGTTGCTAACCGATACTGGGGTTCTACAAAGACTTGCCATAGGTATCTAAATCTGATCCTTTTGTAGGGGTAGGAGGGTAAAGACTAATAGAAGCAAGTACAACTTCTATTGATTGCGACTTTTTGAATTTTCAAAAATAAAAGTTTTAATGTTATGGAATTACATAACATTAAAAATAAAGCTAGTGATGACGGTCGGTATTATTGTTATTTGAAAAGTTGCTTTATGAATATTTTTATGACCAGATTAGAGATTCTTAACGGAATGTGAGCCATAAGTCGACAAATATTTGCTATAGTGCGGCAAAGCTAATCTGGTTTTATGAATTTTCAAAGAATACCAGAAGCAGATAATATTAATATTTTGGATTGCGCTATCGTGGTCGGTATTATTGTTATTTGAAAAGGAGCTTAAGATCCGTCCTTCTGGGTTAATTTAATTTAGGGAATTATGAAAGGAAAAATATTTAACGCACAAGAAGTGCAAGCGATAATTGCCGGGAATAAGACAATGTTTAGGGAGGTGATTAAGCCACAAATAATAAAACTAACAGACCAACAAAATAAAAATCTTAGCTTGGTTGATGGCTACACTTTCAATAATGAAATTTGGGCTGACTTAGAAGGATGCAAAAAGGTTGCAATTTTTAGATGCCCCTACCAAGTAGGACAAAAGATTTTTTGCAAAGAGACTTTTGAGATTTGGGACGATGGCTTAGTTTATAAAGCTGACAATTCACCAGCTAACTTAGTTTCTAAATGGAAACCAGCCCAACACATGAAGCAAGAACACTCACGCCTAACCCTGCTGATTAAAGAGATAAAAGTGGAACGCTTGGGTGAAATTAGCGAGGAGGATTGCGAAAAAGAAGGTGTAAAATCTACAGGTGGTTGGAATGGTCAAGATTATGATGACGGCGAATTTTATTTTGGAAAATTGGAAGAAAGTGAGGATGGAATGGATTGGAAAAATGAGATGTTTGAATATCCTGATTTGGCTTTTGCAAGTCTTTGGAACGCAACTCACAAAAAACCAGAAGAGAAGTTCGAGGCTAATCCTTGGGTTTGGTGCGTAACTATGGAGGTAGTGAAATGAAAAAAATTACTAAAGCGGAAATGAAAAACGCAATGAGAGGGCATATTTCTGGTACTGTTATTAAAACAACAGAGAAAGCTATAGATTTTGAGTTTTACGATCAGAAGTCTGAAAGGATGACTAAAAAATGGATTCCAAAAAGCGCAATTACTTCAAGCATCAAAACTGTCGCGGACGGAATGGGAGATTTTTTCTTTGAATTGAATAGGATAGGTCATTCTAACTTTGACATTAATGAATTGACTTTTTTACGATTGAAGGATTGGGCTTTTAAAAAAATAATTTTGGGGATAGAAGAGCAAGAAGAGCATCACGAAAAAGAAGATTATAATGATTGGGAAAGAGAAGAAGACGAAGATTTTAAAATGGCGTATGATTTGTAAGTTTTGAAGTTATTAATAATTAAATTGAGGTAGAAATGTTTGGATTCTTTATCGGATTTATAAGTTGTTTAGGGATTATTGGGTTATCGGGATGCAATATCACTCATGGTGATTATTGTAAAAAAGATGTGCAAAAGGAATATTTACTAAAATGCTATGATTTAGAAATTGACAAAAAGAAATGCAAAAAATTAATTGAGGTAGAAAATGACGAATAAAACACTAAGCGAGAGAATCGCAGAATGCAGACAAGACATAATTGACGCAGGACTTGAACCAGAGCATGATATTGGGTTTCAAATTATTGAAGAGCTTCAAGCAGAAAACAAAATCTGGCAAGAGATGGTTGATTCTACCAATCAAACCAATCAAGCTTTAATTAAAAGATTACAGGAGAATAATGAGGAATGTGTCGAGCCAGTGAGTATTTGGAAGGATGTTAGCGAGTTTCCAAAAATATTAGAAGGAGATACTGTAGATTCTTTGATTAGGGATAAGAATGGCAATGTAACTAGAACAATTTTTTACAATCAAAATGGTGAAATAGATCACTCCCCTTCAGGATTGGAATTTGAAAAAGAATATTGCACCATAACCGACTTCATAAACTCCTTCGAGCAAATGCAGAAGGATATTGAGGAGCTTAAAAGAAATAAAGGGGAAGGGAAGTAATGGCTAATTATATGGGAGGTTATGATTATGATTCAGAGAGAATCAAAGAAGAAGATTTGCCTCAAATGATAAAAATATTAAAACATGACATAATTAGCACTGAATGTACTTTGAGGTCTCAAAGACAGTTCTTGGAAGATTTGGAAAAGAAATTGGAGGGGAAGTAATGAAAAATGATATGTGGGTATGGGCTGGATTTTTAGCTATTGTTCTGATTGTAACTTGGGCTTTTGGTTGTAACTTTGATGAGCCTTTTGATTCGTCTAATATGTTACTTTTTGAGTTTATCTATCCATCCAAATAAATTAGCGCAGAAGGCAATTATATTTAACAGGGCTAAATCAAATAAAACCATTCCTATTAAACCATTATGTCCAGCAAGAATACTAGATAAAATATAAAATAATATAGTATTTAAAGCTAAGGCGGTATATTGGTTTTCAATAAGAGTTTTAAAGGCTAAAGTAATTCTATTGTCTGATTGTTTTGCTAAAACCCTTCTCCAAGCAAAAAGCAGCTCTTGATTTAGAAAGAGATAAAAAGTATTAAGTTTTATTAATAGGTCTAAAAGAAAATTTTTTATATTCATTAAAATAAGAAAGTTAAAGTTAAATTTACAGAATTGTTAAAGTGAATTGCATCACTAGAACTGGATACAGCTTTAAACGCTATTTTACTCACACCAAGAACCCTTTTTTTTTCCATCGTATGATCTTGCATAATTGTTCTTAACTAACTCATCTGCAAGGCTTTTGCCGTTTATTTCAACATCTGCAAGCAACCTTCCCCCGTACTTGTCCCATTTGATATTTCTAAAAGTAGCTTTCTTATTCTTACCAACAAATTGCTTAGTAAACTTTGAGGCTTGTTCTGCTAACTTAGCTTCTTTGTCGCACTTAGCTCTTGAGCCTTTTTCAGGCGTATCGACCGAATTTACTCTAACAGATAGCTTTAATTCCTTTGGGAAGCACTCGTTTTTGATTTCTAATGTATCGCCGTCAATAACTCTAAGAATTTCCCACTCGTAGGCGTAGGCGTTAGATGATATTGATAATAGAATTAAGGTAAGTAATATTTTAATCATTGGCAGGGCATTTTTTTAAACAAGAGCAATCATATTCTCTTTGATAGGTATATAAAACTCTTATCATTTCATCAGATAATATTTCTTCATAAACTCCTTCTTTTTCACCAGTAGGAAGAGGTTTAGCCCATTGGCAGAAGTTACTTTGCTTTTGAGCGTGAGCGCAACCAACTACGCTTATCAGAAACAGGAGTATTATCGTATTTCGCAATGCGTTCTTGAGTTTCATTTATTCCTTTAATTTCAGATTCTTTTTCTTCTAAGTTCTCTTCAAGCCTTTTCTTTTCAGCCTTTAATTTGCCACAATAGAAAATTGCTATCACGCCAATAAAAGTACCAATGAATTTTAAATATTCAATCACTTTTACACCAATGAGATTAACCATTTAGCCCCCTCGATACAATCAGATACAGAAAGTTTAGAGATGAAAAAGAACATGCCGCTGCAAAAAGTGATAGAAAATAAAGTTGCCCTCAATGGAGGTTTAGAAAAGAATTTAAAGAACTCTTTAACTATTTTATACGCAACTTCCATGTTAGTTGGTGGTCTTTCACATTGGTTATTCATATTTTTTCCTCTTTTCTCTTTTAATAAGAATTTGTCTAAATTCTTCCAACATCTCTTCATCTTTAGAAATTAAAGCTTCTGCAAGATATTGATTTTCAGATTCTATATCATGCTTAACTTTTCTATATTTTTCAATTGAAGATTTTAAATCTCCAACTTCTCCTGTTAGTTGACTAACATCTATTTTGATAGATTCAAATTCAATCTTAAATTGATACTTTACTAAAGGCATCATTTTTGTTAAAGCCTTATTAATTGCGCCCTCCGCAGCGCAGCCGCCAAGAAATGTTGCAATTTTTACTAGCGCATAAACTGCCACTCCCCAAAGCGCAATTAAGCCGCCTGCTGTTTTTAAAATTAAAGAATTTATGCTATCAAGTATTTCGTCCATTAAATTTTCTCTTTTAATTAATATTATTCAAAAACTTGAGTAATATCAAAAGCCTCAATTTCTTGAGCATCTTTTAAAAGCAGCAATACATCTTTTCTTTTTCTCGCTTGGATATGTTCAGTCGTGTTGCGGTAGTCAATGTGATTGCAAATTGATTCAATGGCTTCTTCTGAAAGAACAACGATCTTATTGCCCTCAGTTATCCATTGATAAGTTCTGCCACTTTTTTTTACTCTTGTCCAAGATAATTCTGCCTTAACATCTCTTTGAAAATAGTGGTCAATCCCACCAAGTTTACAAAGAACGCTGCGCGAAAGATTGGTTTCTTTTTGAGAATTAATTTCGGCTTTTTTTTCAGCTTTTAAATTTGAAATTAACAACTCATAAGCTTCGGGGATTGATTTTATTTCGATTCCCATTTTTACAAGTTGAGCGTTCCAATCTTTAAAATTGTCAAAACTGTCTGCGAAATTTTTATCAGTTTTTTTATTGCAAGACCCTATGAAAATATTGGCTATTGAATTTTTTGGGCGGATAAATAATTGAATATTATCGCCATTTTTGTAAATTTGAAAAATCATATAAGTTAAAAATGTTCAATTATAAATACAGCGCCATTCCCGCCAGCGCCACCATTTCCAGCAGTTCCGCCATTTTGACAAGAACCACCACCGCCGCCGCCACCACCGAATTGCCCACCAGCACCACCGTTTCCGCCAACTGTCGGAGAGCTTCCACCACCGCCACCGCCAGCAGCAGCAAGACCAGCAAAACCTCTTGTTGCAATAGTTCCGGAGGTTGCCGAAGTTCCAGCAACGCCAGCAGCTCCGCCTGTGCCGTTAGCATTGTATTGGTTAAGACCGCCAGCGCCACCCACTTGACCAGCAACGGCATTTGCTATTAATCCAGCCCCGCTGCCACCACCGCCATTAATTCCAGAATAAGCGCCTCCAGTGAAAGCCGCGCCAGTAATTGAACTACCTGCGCCGCTACCCCCTGAGAAACCGTTAGTGGTTGTATTAGATTGAATCCCAGCAGCCCCAGATCCACCATTAGCTGCATAATTTCCACCAGTATTGCCAAAAGCATCTCCAGAAGTACTAACCAATAAATCTGAACCCGCGCCCCCTCCAAGCGATATGGCGCTAATTTGTCCACCTTGTCCAAATCCTCCTCGACCAGCTCTTAAAATAGAGCCTATAATAGTTGCGCCACCATTCGAGCCAGAAGTGCCAGCGGTACTATTAGAGGAAGCCCCAGCACCGCCATTGCCACCAGCGCCAACGGTTATTGAAATTGGGGTTGTCAAAGCGCTGACGTCAAAAACGCCGTAAGCTTTAGAGCCAGAACCACCGCCACCGCCACCAGATGAAGCAGAAGTTAAAAGATGTTTAGCGCCGCCACCGCCACCACCACCACCAGCAGAAGCAAAAATTTCAATCGTTTTAGCACCAGGAGTTGGTGCGTAAGAATAAGCACCAGGAGTTGTGTAGGAGATTATATTTGTTGGGCTCGGCTCTACGCCCGATAAGCCTTTATATTTATTTGATAGTCCACCCATAAGTAAGTAAATGTTTTTATAGCCATAATTTTACATTTACTCATTAAAATTGATAATTGCTAAGATTAATAAAAGAATCAAGATTTTATTTCAATTCTTGATACATATTTTGGAAGAAATCATTCCAGTTTTTTCCTAATTTTTCTTGCGCTGAAGGCATGCCGAAAGTTGCCCCAGTTGCTTTGTAACTTTTTTCAAAGAATGAAAACCAGACTGAATCAATTTCGCCACTCTCCCTAACTAAAGGCTGCCCTGCGTTTGGAACTCCAATATCAACTGATAAATCAGTTTTAATAGTTGACTTAATCTGCTGAAAAAAAGTGTTCCATTCTGGCTTTACAATTCCGTTTTCTTCAATTGGCTGCTGAACGCTTGGGAGGTTAATCATCTTCTGATTCAACCTCAACAAATGCGCCTACAATTTGAAATTTAGTTGGCTCGCTGTAATTTAGTTTAGCAATAAAAGAGCGAGCTTTACCGCCTATCTTTGTCCAAAAGACTTCTGTTAAGAAAGAGCCTTCTGCACCAATTGGTTGCCACAATTCATCAGTGTAAGTTTTGCCGCCATTATCAGAGAATCTTCCAACTAATTGGGGATCAATACCCTGCCCTGTTGCAATCCCAACTCCTGTGTCCATCATTACAACAAATTTATTTAAAGAAAGTCTTGCGAAATTCTTAAACATTGTTGTCCCAATGATTTCTCTTTTAATTACTGTCCCATTTTCAGTATAAACATCTGGGTCTAGTTCGTAAATAATGCCAGTTTGAAAATCACCAACCAAGTTCTTTCCTGCAAAATAAGCATGGCAATTAGCTCTCCACCTTCCATCAATACCTGAATTGTTAACACTTTCTCTTTCATGCCAGAGTTCAGTTGTAATATCATATTCCCAAGTCTTATCTTCGCTTGGAAAGGTTAAACAATAAAATTTATGTCCATCTTGAACATAAGTAAAACCAATTGC
>TARA_R110000868_G_scaffold12937_1_pt1 | contig 14788 bp, 10 predicted proteins | sample TARA_R110000868 | Tara Oceans TARA_R110000868 (sample SAMEA4397489) | marine metagenome | biome: Polar Biome; feature: [SRF] surface water layer (ENVO:00010504); material: water (ENVO:00002006), including particulate matter (ENVO:01000060) such as... | depth 5 m | reverse complement strand
AAATAAGAACCTTGCTGTGCTTTCATCTCGGTATATTTTCCAACCGACTTATTTAAAAGAACTTCTTTTGTTTTTAAATTATCTTGTTTTTTTAATAACTCATCTCTTTCTGCGATTAACTCTGCTTGAATTTTATTATAATTTTCATTGCCGGAAGGCATCTTATCAAAGCTGCTTTTTTTGTCAAGGAAACTTTTTAAGCTAACATTTAAACCATTTGCCTCGTCTGCTATTTTTTTAATAGAGGCATCTATATCTTTTTGACTATCAATTTTTTTATTTAATTCATTTGCGCTTTTTTCAATAACATAAAGCCCCTTTTCAGTGGCGTTATCTTTTATGAACTGCTGTAGTTTTTTAGATTCAGAAACAGCTTTTTGATTAACAAGTCGAGCCTCATCAAATGGGTCTAAAGAAATCTTTGTTGTTGTTTTTTTATCAGGAGCCGTAACTATCATATAGTCACCTACTCCTGTTTCTTCAAAAGTAAACCCTAAGTCTCCAAATTGATAATTTAATTTAGGAACTACAAACTCCTCGTTTTTTGTAATTAACTCAGGAGTAATTGTTTTTAATCTATCGTTAAGGTACTTGTTGTTGTTTTTGTCAAAAGTATTACCCGCCCCTTGCTCAAACTCTTGCTCAAATTTTTTCTTATCAACTTTTGTTTTTTCACTGTCAACTTTTTCTATTCGAGCAATTTGTTCATTCTCTTGTTTATATTTTCTTGTCCAATCTCTTTCTTCATTTGATATTTGTTCTTCAGAAATAATTGGTAACTGCTCTTTGACAGAGGGCTTTGGTATTAATTCCGGTATTAAGGATGCGTTTTTATTTTGGCTTGAAGAAGCCGAAGAAACATCTTCTGAAGAAGATGCCAAAGTAGGTTCCTGTTCGGGAAGACGTTGCAATGAAACGGAAGGTTCTTTTTTTTTTACTTTACCCAAGAAAGCATCTATATCAACACCTGCGTTTTGTGGTGGTGCAGAGGCTCCAATCCAATCTTGCATTTTTTTATAATACGCCTCATCCTGCATTTTAACCTTGAACTGCTCAAGAGAGACATCATTTGCGTATGACGCATCTTTCGATACAATTAAACTGTAAAGTTCTTGAAGTTTTTTATCGTCCATTTTTACTTTTTATTTAACTTATCTTGGTGCAGGAAATTTAGTTGCGGCTTTTTTAGCGCTAAAATTATTCTCAATATACGAAGAAATTTGTTCTTTTATTTTATCGTCTTGAGGAGTTGATATCTCAAATTCAGTTGTTACTCCACTTTCGTTTGTAAAAACTACATAGTTATTTTGTCCAAGAACCCCCGTGTTTTTTGCTGTAATCGTTAATCCAAGACCATTATATAAATTATTAAGATTCTCTACTGTTGTTTCTGCATTGTCAATCAGGATACCATTCGCCCCGTAACCTAATCCATCATTAATAGCAGTCACATTGGACGTGTAATTTGTTTCAGTCGTGCCTCCTGTATCAAATTTGCTAGTTGTGTTCGTTTGTTTTCCTTTTAATAATTCTTTAACCCTTGCTACAACTTCACTTTCACTTACTACTTTTTCATCAATACCAAGTGACCCCACTAATGATTGTGCTATTTTATTTGGGTCATCATTTATGTTAAAGGTAGCTGTTTCATTTTCGCCTATTTTTATAATAAAATTTCCTTTGACTCCATCAGCCGCAGCTGTCTTTATAAATTGACGACCTGTTTTAGTCTTAAAGTAGTTAGCTCCGTCAGAGCTTTCTGCATCGTTCCCTGTTATTAGTTTTACCATATTATCGGCATATACTTGTGCTAATGCTTTCTTCTGAGCAAGTTCACTTTTCCATTGGGTTGAAGGGTCATTTGTCTGAGAAATTGTACTTACTGAGACTTTATCATCGTACATAGTCCTTGCCCGCATACGCAGGTAGTCTTCAGCAGCCGTTTTTTGCTCGGCAGTAAGCACAATAGCTGTTCCATCCTGATGGATTGCCGCAGGGTCTGTAACGCTTTTATCATTTGTAAGATAATAATCTTTACCACTCGCGTCCTCAACAACATAGTCGAATAAGACAGAACCCGCATAGTAAGGGTTAGTAAGCTGTGCTTGAATAAGTTTAGTCTCTGAATCTGCAAAACCTTCAAGGTTTAGTATACCGTCTTTTTGTTCTTTTTTCCCTATAGATGAGAAACTTGGGTCTTTTGTTATTTTTTCTTTTAGAATAGTTCCAAAGGAGGTTACAAGCTTAGCTAAGTCAGCATCCACATTAGCCTTGTCCCAATTGCCCTGTATCATAGAGTTTAGGTGGTTCAGACTTACCACATTTTTTGAGTCTAATACCCCGTCCTTATTTCTCTTCGCAGCCATTATTCTTCCTGTGTCCGTGTTAAAAACAAATCCTGACTGCTTCCAATTACCATAGCCCTCTACATTTGCCATCTGCAACATCTCTCCTTGAGATGATATTCCATCAATGCCTCTCTGCATTTTTTCACCAAAGACCTTTTGATATGCCTCTAAAGTGTCAAAAGAAGCTCCTATATCATCCATTGTGTTTTGACGACTTGTAAGATAATCTTTTAATTTTAGTTTCCCCGACTTAAACAATTTCTCTTGAGTATGCAAGTAGTTAGATGCGTTGCCGGCAAGCTCTAACGCCGCGGCTTTCGCAGTCACATCGCTCCCCTCGGGAACATTATTAATCTCAATAAGGTTCTTGCGAGTCTGCTCGTCAAGGTAAGCTTTTTTGTCCTCTCTTATCTTATTCTCTTCGACGAGCATAGAGGACATATTGTTCCCTATCTCTGCCCAATTGACGTAGCTGTCTGCCTGCCGTTCTGCGTACTTATAATATGTGCCTGCCATAGTTATTGTTGGTCTATTTATGAGGTCCTCTCAAAATTGTTGTATGTATCCCACGGGTTAAATGGGTCTAATTGTGGTTTTGGGGACAAGTATGGATTTGCTCTTTTATTACTAGTCGTAGGGTCAATGATAGGAACTACTTTTGTCGCCTTTATTTCCTTTCTTCCTAACCCTTCGGGATAAAGAGCAAGTTGCGACAACCCTTGTTGTAAACCACTCTCTACCGATGAAAATCCTTGAGCTGTTGCCTGTGCCGCTTCCCTTTGAGCGTTCTGAGCCGCCATCTGAGCACCCTGAGCCTCTTCTAAGTAAAGCTGAGCGCCAACGTCACGAAGACGGGAATCCTCTCCTAACTGCAACTTTTGAATAGCGTCCATCTCAGTGCCCATAGCCGTTCTTACACCCGCCTGAGCCTCGTTCTGTGCCATCTGAACCCTTCCCGCCGTAGCTGCTGCCCCTCTCTCGCTCTCTACGCCTGCCTCAATAGACTGTGTGCCCTGCGCAAGGAGAGCCTCGCGCTGTAATTCGTATACCTCCTTCTTGATATCCATCTTATCGTAGAAATTAACCTCGAGCTTAGCACGCGCATTTTCCATAGCTGCCGCCGCTGCCGCCTCGGCTTTACTCTGAGCCTTTTTTTGTTTGTTAGCCTGAATAAAGGACCCCGTTGCGCTTGCCGCACTGACAACTAAACCCCCTATTGCTACTGCTGTTGCTACTCCCATCTTATAAAATTTTTATCATTTCACTTGTGTAACTATCTCCCTTTGTGTAACCAATAGAGCCATAAACTTTTTCCAAAGATTTATTCTTAATCAAAGCATAGGCATACTTGCTGCCCGAACTCTTGCAGAACTGAGTCAACGATGAGACCAAAAGTCTTATGGCTTCCTTTCTGTTTGGCTTTACATTATAAGTCTTGCTTGATATAATCCAATCCACCCAAGCAACCTTTGAATTTGTTATATACATAAATCCCGCACAGATAGGTTCTTCGTTGTCAAAAACAATTATACCACCCTCACCATTTTCGGGTAGGAAGTCCTTCGAAGGAGCTTGCCATCCCCAATCCTTCCACCACCCTACAAGAATACTATCGTAGTCGGCACTATTTAACTTTCTAACAATTAATGCCTCCATAGTATGCAAAGATATTAAATTTAAGGAAAACTTTTCATAGCATCTGCCTCAACAGCAAATAATTCTATCTTACTATTGGAATCGTTCTGCATAGTAAACTTGCAATAGTGACCCAAGACCCCGTGAGACTCAGCGACAGAGTTCTTAATATACAAGAAAAACTCTACGTTTCCCGGAATGGGAACAGTGCCGGGGATTGTGGTATCTATGACAAGTTGGTTTACGCCTGCGGGGTAGTTTATGTTTATATTCGTCACCTCACCAACAAGCTGCGGTGTCAATGCTCCGTAGTAAAGGTAGTCACCGATACTAACAATGTCTCCGATAGATATCAATGGAGATATGCTAAAGTTAACTGTTGCTATTCCAACCCCAATCGTAACAGTTAAGCTGTTGCCTATTCCGTTTAAGCTCCTTAAAGATAGCTGCCCCACTGCGTCGTTTCTAACAAAGGCGAAATATGCCGCTTCTTTCTTCTCAAAGTAATCTGAATCAATAAATCCCGATACCTGTAGGTCTGTCTCTAACTGCATATCCCAAATGGAATCTCCTTGAAGGTATATCGTCTTGAATAGTTTATTCTCAAGGACGGCATTATTAATAACACTCTGCAATGTGGTTGGAGAAAAAGCTCCCAATGGGAGACCAACTGCAGACCACCAATCTTGGTAGAATGTATTTCTGTTGCTATTTGTATTGTGCCTGTATAAGTTCCCTCCCTTGAAGGTATAGAAATAACTATTCATACCGACCATATAGTCGGGGTAATAAGAGTAAAAAGACACCCATCCTTTGACTCCCTCGCTATTCGTTAGTGTGTAGTTTGACATTATATTTATTTATTAACAAAGAGTATATACAATAACAACACCATCAAGAACCTCTATTGATATATCACCACCGCCGTCAGGGATTTTATAGAAACCATCTGCTAATGGAAACTCTCCATACATATCGCTATAGACAAAGTCATATAGACCAACAATCCCCGGTGTTGCGTTCAGAGATGCGTTGTAATATGTCTCGGTAGGAGAAAGTGCACAGGCAATAACCTTCGTCTCTCCTACAACGGTTGAGCTATACCCAACCAATGGCTCTGCGCACCCAACAATCAAATCCCAATCAGTGCCACCCGCACAAACGGTAGCTATCTCAATATTTATTATATCTGATACCGCAGATGTCTTTGGGACAACCAACATACAGTTTCCGGGAGCCACCGCGCTCAGAGAGACATCGCCCGCGGCAACCGTAACGGACTGCGTTGTGCCTAAGTTAATAAAGGATACCCCATTGTATAGGTAGTTTATCAATGTCGGATATGTTGTGCCTGATATACCACAATCAAAAGCTGTATCTCCAATATAGGTGAAGCCTATTGAGTTGGTACTCTGATGAAGCCCATCAACGGGTGATGTTATTTTATTATAGATACTTGAGTTTAGTGTCGCTCTTATGCCATCGGGGTAACTTAGCGGGTTAAATCTTATTATTATAGCACCAAGATACCCGTCGATAGGAGACGTAACTATATTTGTCGAATACACGCCTAAGTCATCTGATGGAGCAATTGGTACAGCACAAGGATAAGAACAACTCGGACAAGATTGCTGAGGAAATAGAACACACCCTATCTGTCGTCTTGTTATTCCTCCTGAAGAATAAAACCCATCAGGAGCACATACCGTTAAGGCGTTATCTGAAAAAACAGTTGTCGCACTTCCGAGTGATGGCGCATCTAAGTAATATGGTTGTGGAATAGGCATAGTTTTATTTTTAGCAAGTACAAGCTGATATTGTTATAATAACCGTTCCCGAAATAACCTCGAACTCAAGACCCGCTACAGCGTCGTTACTAAGACACATTGTCTCTATAATTTCCCCCGGTAGCAGTTCAACAGATATAGGTCCCGGACCAACACCACCACAAGTTACGCTCTGACCGAGAGGAAATAAAACCTCAGCAGAGTTTGTTGTACTTGGATTATGTATATTAACCTCTACGCAATCACCAAAACACCCCTCGCAGTTACAGCATATTTCTTTTTTAGCATTTCCCGTAGACAGCGCTGTGAAGCACATCTCTATTGGATTAACATCTCTAAAGTCCCATATCAAATAAAGGTAGCTTCCTAACGCACTTGCAGGAACCGTAAATGGCGCTTGAAATAAAGGAGTAGCGCCTGTGATAGGTGTCGCATCTATAGCCACAGCCATCAAGTTATTTATACCAACAGTTGTGTTAGGATAAAGGACACTACCTCTTGCGTACAAGAACTTGTCGCTTAGTATATTAAAATCAAATGTATCGGGAACTATTTTATTTGTCTGTAGCGTCATTGCGCTAAACTCAGGAGGGAACCCTCCGCTCCCCACGCTGCCCGTAATAACATTGTACCTTGAGACAACAGGATTGGTGCTAGTTATAAATGTAGTTGCAGATGACTGAAGTGGACCTATAAAAGTTCCATATGTATATCTGTAGCCCGTGTGAATACTCTTTCCTGCCTCTGAGTTGTTTGTTAGAACCACCTCAACTATAGTCAAAGACTCAATGGTTGGACACTGTTGTATGATGTTAATCACTAACTGAGCTGATGTATATATTATAGTAACAAAAACAGTCTGCTCAGATACATCGTCCTTAACGATTATTAAGCTGCCTGATAATGATGTGGGTCCCGATGTGTAAGGTGTGCCGTTATAAACAGCGTTAACTTGAAAGTTTCCTCCCGTGTTTGACTGAACTGTCCACGTTAGGTCTGCGTCCCCAATGAGCGCTCCCATATTTACGCAGAACGAATAGGTAAGCTCCAATGGTGGTGCTCCATCAACTATCGCCTGTGTTAGGGTAAGGGTTTGCCTTACACCACAATCAAGACACAAATCATCCACAGGGATTAATCTCTCATTGGTAGATAGCACATACTCGTTCATATAAGGGTCATAGCCACCTAACTTCTGTGTATTAAACGAGGCGTTAAACTCATCCCTAAACCAAGTCCTAAGACCATCTTCAGAGATAACATTAAGGGTCTCGTTTGCGTGTGAGTTGCCTACAAGCTGAATTACAGCTCCTCTTTTTACATCTGTAAAGTATCTGTTAGCTCCCCAATGAACGTAGCTCTCGGGGTTGAAACTTATTCCATACTTCTCAGTGCGGGCAATCTGAGTCCCTAAGACCTCGGGGACAGATACAATAACACCACCTGCCGCTGCGTCGGATAGTAAGTTTTTACCCGCCAACACATATGATATCTTATCCTCTTGTAGGACAAGAACGTCAGTCTCTCTTCCCGCCAAGATAAATATCTCACCGAACGAAGACTCTAGGTACTTGTAGTTCAAAAGACCTAAGTTAAACTCGTTGAGTTTATTTAGGTTACTCTCGGCATTATACACTCCGCTATATGTTATGTCGGCAAATCTATCAGCCATCTTATAGTCTTGAGCGGATACCGATGTGACTCTCTCTCCGAGTGTAAAGTGTCTTCCTATTATTGAGTCTCTTATCTTATAGCTCTCCGCTCCGTTTCCAAAGGAGAAGCAGTTAAAGAACTCTGTATCCACAACCCCCGCGATGCCTAACGCTATATTTTGATTTGTTACATTCCCCTCGTGGTTGCCAAGGCTATCGACTGCAAAGGATAGGTGATTTTCAAAAAACACATCGGGAAGGGCATCTGTTGGCTCTGTCTCAAATATTATTGTAGATATAGTACGGAACACTGTTATAGTAACGTGAACAAAAGCTCTCTTATCATCGTCACCACCTCCTCCTCCACAGCTCTTGCCTGTAGTAAATTGTAGTCCAAGTTGGTTTGTTCCAACATTTCTAGCAAATTGAATAAACAACTCGTCAGTAAAAACGCTAGAACTTGGAGGAGTAAGCGTGCCGGGGGGGGTTACATAAGTAACAAACGAACTTCCATCTACAGAAGCGCCTCCACTTGTTATAACAGAAGCCACATTATCCCCATCAAACCAATCCATTAGGTTAGCATAGTCGGTAGAGGCTACTAATATTTTATCAAAATCATAACCTCGCTGCACACAAGAGCCCTTTCCTTGTCTGAACCAATTAAAATCTAAATGTATACGGCTACCTGCGGGAATGGTATAGTCCTCATATACCCAAGTTGGGTTAAGTGGGTCATACCCAATTGTTCTTGTTAAGTTTGCCGGATAGTACATATAACCATATTCCCCCCCATTCTGAAGCGAGCCAAATGCACTTATCTCACCGAACGTAACGGTTGCAGAAGGGTCTGCAACAGCACTAAAAGAATTGGGGTTCATTTTCATATAGAGCCCCGCAAGGACAGGTACGCCCGAAGAGGGAACAACAAAAGCAGAACTCTTTACAGACTTCTCAAGAACTGTCGCGTAGGCGCACTGTGGAAGAAATCCTGATGTGTCAGCCTTGACTATTAACCTATCTCCAACCTCAACTTTTAATCCGTTCTCACCCTCAAGGAAGAACCACGCCTCGTTAGTAGCGGGGTCTACAAAAAATAAGTTTGAGTAAATTATTTCGTAATTCTCTGCGTCGGGCTTGACGACAAACTTATATCTTGTTGCCCATCCCGGAGCTATCTGTGTAGGTGGTATTATAACTCTAATGGCGTTCTTTTTTAAAGATAACCCACAAGCAACGTGAACCGTATTGTTAGGACTCACCAATGCTGTAGTTGCTCTATTAAAATCATCCATATAAACAATACCAACCTCGTAGCCTCTGTTGCTGTGCAGACTTCGTGGGTTCGCAAGCTCTTGAAAGGTCGCTGTCATAAACGATATTGTGTAGTACTCGTATACGGTCTGCGCAGGAACAGCAGGTGGCGCAGGAGTGTCGTACTGCATAGCCACAAACTGAAACCCAATAAGGTCACTTACGGGAGAAGTGACAATACCAATCCCCTGACCAACGCCACTTATACCACTTGCCACTTTTTGAAAAGCGTTCAGCGTATTAGGTAATTGACAATTTTGTGTATCCGTGAATGAGGTGCCGAGGCACGATGTTGGATTTAACGGGTTAGCATCGTAAACAGGTAGCACATTAACAACAGTTCCAACAGCTAATTGAAACTCAGGGCTCGTGGCTAACTGATACACCGATGTATATGTATTAGAAAGAAAAAAAGAAAACTCTATTGGTAGAGCAGCCGTTGTAGTTGTTGGATAAGGAGCCGTTCCTGAAAACGCAGCGTGTATTATATCAAACTCTATAGTTATCTTAGAACCTGCTGATAATGTTTTTCCCGTCAAGTCAATAAACCCAACAGCGTTGGATATTATCTGAGTACTAGTGACATCAATGGTGTAGTTCCCACTTTGAAAACTTGTAGTAAGGTCGGTAAGCCCTGTGTTTACAGAAATTAAAGTTGCCTCATACTCTAACTTTATTGGAACATCGTTAGAGTCAACCAAGTCATAGCCCTCGACGTAGTTTCCATACATAAGCCTGTTGCCCATAATAGTCTGAGCTTTAGCAAATCTTGGGACATTGTCATAGAGCCTTAGTATCTCTGCCGATGATAGTATTGTAAATATCTTACTGTTTATAAATGTGTATGTGTAATAAGTATTGTCAGCGAGACCTGAATTTAATTTATTAAGCTTCTCGATAACCTTTATTATATTGTTAGCCGACTGCTTAAATAGCAAGTCAATGCCAACGACAAGCGGTCCACCTGAGTTGTATGTAATTATAGATGTGTTTGCGTAGTTAGTCATACCCTCGTTAAGAACGCTGTTTATGCTAAACTCAAATGAGTTAGGAACAAAGGCAACAGCAGACCACTGAGATGTGGCTGAGTACTCGCCATCGGCATATCTGTATCTATACGCAAAAGAGATAAACCTCTCATCCATATAGTTCTCCCCGCCTGCTGATACGGCTGTTGTAATAGTAGGCGACTCTAATGGTGGTTTTTTTATAACCAAAAGTTGCTCTGCCGATATGCCATCTATAAGTGCAACGGGCAAAGGATAACTTCTTTCCGTGTTTATAAATCGTGGGGCGTTATAGTCATCCGTAAAAAACAATAAGTTTGCTTGGATGTTTACCCCCGTGATAAGAAAGGTGGGGTTGAAGTTAAGTGTTGTATTTAAACCACCCCCATCGTCTATACTCGTAACGTGATATGTAAGAGTGTTGGTTAGGACATTAAAGGATACAATAAGGTCAAGTTTTCCTGTGGCTCCTTGTGGAAAGTTATCGTCGTGGACAAACCAATATAAAGTCTCGTTGGCGCTGTCCTCTATCGTTCCGATACATAACGCTTCGGTGCTAAGAGGGTCTCCGTTATAGCTGAGTGTCGTGAGGGATAAATTGCCTTTTGTGTTCTCTATGACACCAATCTCAGCCTGTTCGGTAGAACCCATTCTGACATTCATCGCATCAATATACTCTCCTTCGGGTAACAGACGCTCGTCCATTACCTTGTTCATTCTACCTGCTATAAAATTACGCGACAGCTTCTTTGCCATAATATTTAATTTAACAATTCCACTTTCTTAAAGCTTTATTAATTCTTGAGTTAGGGTCATTAGCAGTCTCTGCACTTGTGTTTGCTCTTTTCATTCCTGACATTCTGCTACAAAAACTCTTTCTTCTTTTAGCATCTTTACTATCGGGGTCGAGTTTAGAAGGCTTGGTAGTAACCGCCATCTTAAGTTTGCTGCCGGGGTTGTCTTTCCTATATGAAGCGACTCCCTTTGCATTTAAACCACCTGACTTACTCTTGCCTTCCGACCTTGTCCAAGCTGCTGTCTTTGCCATACTATTTCATTATTTTATCCATACCCCTCATATTCATCAAGAGTCTTCCGGGGTGTATATTGCTTATTCTTATCTTTGCGTTTCTCAGCAGTGCTTGTCTTTCTTTCCTTGCCCTTGTCACGACATACTCTTGGACACCAAACTTAGAGTTTAATATCTCAAACTTTATCGCCGCGTATATATACTGCTCGAATAGTTTATTGACAGTAATAGATGAGGTGTCTCCGTTCTCCATACCATCAGATACATACTCAAGGATACAAAGTTCGCCCGACATACAGGAGTCGAAATTAATAACGCCCGCACGCTTGTCAATATTAAAGGTAGGGTTGAAGTTAGCGGTCTCTGTGTTTAACCCAAAAGAAGCTCCTATGCTCCCTTGGAAGTACCACATACCATCTATACAAGCACCCAACTGCCCATTAAACTGATTACCTTGATTTAGGTAGATACTTTTTTTGGTATTATTAAACCTATCTAAATCTATGGTTGAGTTCTGTGGGGATAATATATTCCCCGCTTGGTCAAATAGAATATTTCCTTGATTGTCTTGTAGGTAGGCACTTGATGATAACGTCTGAATGTTCTCACTCAAAGGTCTAAGCCACCCATCTTTATAAAGTGATATCCTTACCCAATTGACATAGTCTGATGGTAAGACAAATAACAAGTTCGTTGATACGGTTAGTTCTAATACTTTTATCTCCTTGAAGGCATCGTAGTTAAGCTCCTGTACAGCGCGCTTGGCGTGAAACAAAACCTTAAACCTTTCCTCATTGTTTACCAACGAGTGGTTACCGTTGTACATTAACAAAAAATTATTTACAATATCTTGAAGGCTAACGTACTGATAGGAGCCCCAATTCGCATCGGAAGGACTATTGCCGTTGTTATCGTAGTATTGATATTGCGAAATATATGTCATCTTTTATGATTTTTACTAACATTAAACTGCATCCTGTTGAGCCTGCTGAGCTATGCCAAACTGAGCTACCTCTGTCTCTCTGATTGAAATACCACAGTACTGACAGATTTTAGCAACCAATCTATATTCATCCCCAACAGCCATTTCAAAATCTTGATAGTCCAACTGTGATTGGTCGAACACAGGCTCTCCTCCCGTTAGTATGACATAGGTCCACTTTGGTGCTTTAGGATATCTGAAAGAGTCAACCTTAACCGCTCCGTACCCTTGAATAGTAGTAGGGTAAAGGGTTATGCTGCTCCCTATGTTTGTGTACGCGGGGTATATCAAGGATGGTGCTGTCAAGAGTGAACTTGCTAACATAAGTATCTTTCCGTTTGTCACCTTCTCAGCCTCTGAGTACGATGAAGCAGCGTATATTATATAGTTAGAAGCAAGGAGCATTATATTATCATTCAAAGCGAGGGCAACAGCAGATGTTACCGTTGCTACCGTTGAGCTTTGGAACGTATCTGTGTTAACAACTATGTCCCCAACACTAACGCCATCCGTAATGAAATCAGCGGTGCTATCAAGTAGGTTAAACGCCGACGCTCCATCTGTATAATTGCTTGCCAAAGTACTTGTGTATACAATAACCTTGCTCACCATATATGACTCATAGCCAACGGTGACAAGTGATGGATAGGAATAATTGTTTGTCAAGTTAAGTGCCGCAGTAAGCTTTGGGATAATAAAGTCGCTCATCAAGAACGTCTCCATAACCTCAGTTGCAGGCTTAATCATATCCGCGTAGTCTGTACCCGAAATACGTTTATTCTCGTATACTATTTGCTTATTGTAGTTACTAAAATAGTCCTCGTAAATCTCTATTTGTGCTTGAGTTGCGAATAAATTAAAGTCAGAGGGACTAATATACCCATAGTTATTCTTATTCAGTATAGATAGCACTGTATTCCTTACTGAGTTTATCATCTTTATAATTTTTACAAATATACAAAAAAAAGAGGGTACTCTTCAGTACCCTCCAACCAATCAAATCACTCTCGGACAATCGACTATCCTAAAGTAGCCTCTAACATTCTAAGTGAGTCAATGCCCTCGTCAGTCTTTAAGAAATGTCCTACCACATCCATAGGGTCGGCTTCAAAAGGAACTGATAGCATCTTCTTTTTATTTGTGCCTGTGTTATACCAAACCTCCTTGCCATTGTTGCGTAGCTGCAATAGCTTTGCTTCAAAGAACATTGTAATCTTAGCTTGATACTTTAGCTCGGGGTCGTTCAACACCTTTAAAAATTCTGCGGGATTTCTCTTAGCGAAGATTAACATATCCCTCTTTAGCTCTGCCGATGAGATTAGTGTTGGGTCTTTGCCAAACATTACTCTCGTTAACATCTCTACTTGGTCTATGCTTAATGACTTTGCCTCTATTAAAGCATCTACCTCTAAGTTTAATTCGTCAACCTCTTGCGCCGCGTCCTTAGCCTTATCCACCTCAACGAAAACATTTCCGTTCATAGGGTGATAGAATAAAAACAACTGTAGCACGGGGTTTTGTTTTGGAACTACCAAGAAGCCATCATCAAAGATTATTGGCTCTAATATATAGTTCCCGTCTTGCTCGTCCTCAAAGGGGGACTTCTGATTCACGCAATACCTAAGTGCGCGATTAACATTTTTTTCCTCATCGTACCACATAAGTGGAAAACGCGGGTTATTTCTTGAAGCCAAAGTGTAGGCTAACGGGGTTCCGTGTTTTAATCTGTAGACCTTATCGGTCGCTATTACTTTTGTACTCATTTTATTTAAGATTAGATTTAAGTTAGTTTATTTTAAAAAAGGAGAACCTCCTCTCAGAGGCTCTCCTATTATTGTTACATCGAACTATCCAAAACGGAATAAAACGAAGTTGTTTGCACCTAAAGTACACACGCAACGCTCAGATAGGAAGTTAACCTCCATAGCATCTAAGTCACTTGTTTGCGCACCACCGGCAGAACCTGTAATCCAAGTTTTGTAACGACGGTCTTCAGCCTCAGACGCACGGTAACGTACGTGAAGGAAAGGACGCTTAGCGTTTTTGCCCATAATTTGGTCATAAACGGATGTCGAACCTGCAGGAACCAATAAACCTGTTACTGTACCTGTTGCGGTAGCAGCTGTTGTGTTTAAACCTCCACGCATTGTTGGGTCGTTTAGGTATTTCCAATCAGATTTGTAGAAGTCATAACCTCTACGGAATCCTGTGAATCCTAAGTTCAACGCCATATTCACATCGTTGTCGAACAAACCAAAAGAAGCTGAATTAGACGCTGTTGCAGCATTGAAACCGTTTAAAGAAGCCAACATATTGTCAATGTCGAAACTTAGTCCACGATTTACGAATACCACGTTCTCCTCGATAGCACCTTGCTTATCCAAACGAGATACGATTGTGTCCCAATCAGGAAGAGTTGTCGGTGTACCACCGCCCCATACGTTTCCGCGGTCGTTAACAACGTAGAAGATTCCTTCTGTACCACCTGATGTACCAAGAACAGCTAAAGCTCCTGAAGTAGACTCCGCAGGCACCGCTTCAATCATTGAAGTCTCAATATAGTCTTCGAAACGTAAACGAGTCTCGTGCTCTGACTTCAAGTACCAAAGGTAACCTGTAGCGCCATTCTCTGTTGTAACCTCAACCCATCCAATTTGAGCCATATCAGACCCGTTAACAGCGTACTTATCCTTTAAGATAATAGGCTTGTTAGAGAAGATAGAATCTTCAGCTTCCAAAGAACCCACCATTCCGACAGTTCCTTTTTTAAACTCGGAACCGTAGATAAACATAGTACAGATAGTAGCAACAGCAAAAGTTTGACCTGTGTTCTCGTAGTAAGCAACAGTAACTGTTAAACCTGTTACTGCGGTAACAATTGCTTTGTTGAAAACACCTGTTGTGTTTGCTTGAATCATAACTGTCTGTCCAACGCGGATAGCTGCTGTAGTTGCGCCCGGGTCAGTAATTACAAAGACTCCTGTGTTAGAAGCTAGAGCAGAACCTGCTGTTGCGATTTGATATTTGATGTGT
>TARA_R110000868_G_scaffold25423_3_pt1 | contig 14812 bp, 8 predicted proteins | sample TARA_R110000868 | Tara Oceans TARA_R110000868 (sample SAMEA4397489) | marine metagenome | biome: Polar Biome; feature: [SRF] surface water layer (ENVO:00010504); material: water (ENVO:00002006), including particulate matter (ENVO:01000060) such as... | depth 5 m | reverse complement strand
TGTCAAGAACAAAATGCAAACATCCTAGTAACTTGTTGTTACAGATTGTTGCATTGTTTCTGACATGCTGTTGACAAATCGATGCTTGCTGGGGATACAAACAGGCGAGCCTAAATAGATTATGGCGGGTAGGGCAAATTAGATAAGCCGTTGGAATCGTAATCCAAAGGAGACGGGGCAGAACCGTCACCCGCAACTACATTTTTTAATCAGGAACTTAGGTGCATAGTATAAAATCTTTCAAAAGATATCTTACAGAAGTTTCAAATACGTTGGTTGAGATGCCGATGTCTCATGATGTCGATCCAGATCAAATGATGCTGGATGACGACTCAATTAGTCCGCCTGGAAAATTTGATCATGAAGAAGTTGTCGGCGGGAATAACGATTATACAATCCATGGACGTTCCTGGAAAAGTCAAAAAAGTCCAGATGAAAAATTTCCAATACATCATTTCATAGCTGTGCATGACAAAACGGAAATCCCACATATTCATACCAGAGGCGGAACTACAAAAGATGGTTTCTTTATTGCCAATGAAACTGCCAAGCATCCAGATTCAGAAATATCCGCTCCAGAATTCTACAAACAAATTCTGCATTCAGGTGCTGTAAAAGGAATTCAATCTGGTGCAAAACAATCTGAAGGTGGTAAAAGCATTTGGAAACGGCTTGCCAGAGATAAAGAAGTCAAGGTTACTCATCACGACAGCGAAACAGGCAAGGAAATCAAACTCCAGCCACATTGGGATAGCAATTACGATCACGAAACCCCAACTCATTTTCGAGTTCAACTGAAATGAAGAGCTTCAAAAGATTTACAATGAAATTACCATTAGATTCAGCATATCATGAATCATTAGAAGTCCAACCTGGAAAACCTTTCAATTACATAAGGAATACTGTTTCTTCCAAGAAATATACTAAACATCTTCAAGATGATCCATATAAACAAAAGATCGAACCGCATGGAAGATATATGCAACACACATCTGATAAGGTTGATCCGAAAATCACAAATTTTGAACATGGTGAGATAACGTTTAAGAATCCCTTGTATATCCATTGGGGTTCAGGTGGATATAAAGATGCTGACAGTTGGAAAAATGTCTTGCATTCACATTATAAAGTGACTGGAAAAAGTCTTTCTAAAGCAATCAGAAAAGATGGATACGATGCAGTTGTAACTGTTGGACATCATCCTTCAGCACCACATCATACATCTGAAATTGTTGATTTGACAGACGACACATGGAACAAATATTACGGGAATAAGAAATGAGCGAAATTCCATCTTTCGTTATTGAACGCTTCTGGAAAAAGGTTGACATCAAAGGCTCTGATGATTGTTGGGAATGGAAGGCAAGTCGCCTAGGTTGGGGGAGTGAGGAATGGCGAGGATATGGTCAATTTTGGGTTCCCTCTTTTAATAAAAATTTATTGTCTCATAGATTTTCATGGATAATAAATTTTGGAGATATTCCTGCTAATTTATTAGTCTGCCATAAGTGTGATAACACATTATGTGTTAATCCTAAGCATTTGTTTTTAGGAACTTCAGCAGATAACCAAAAAGATATGAAAAATAAAAAACGTTCTACACACGGAATAAACCATCCTTCTGCAATTTTGAATGAGAATGATGTATTAGAAATAAAAAAAAGATTATCATGCGGCGAAAAAATTTCTAGTATATCTAAAGATTTTGATGTTCAACGAGGAGCAATTGAGAAAATAAAACACGGAAAGAGATGGAAATATGTCACGCTATCTTGAGAGAACTATTTCCAATTTAATTCAATCGCAGTTCCCTTCTTTTTATTTAGAAGAAGGTGCATTGTTCATTGAATTTACGCGTGTTTATTTTGAATGGCTCGAAAGCCAAACTGCATCCAAAGCAAATACCTGGATCGGTGAAACCTTAACCTCGATTGCCGTTGAGTCTGGCAATACCGTTGTTGTAGGAACCAGAACCAAACTCGACACACACTTTGCCAATGGCGATCAGATTGCAATCTCGCGAGATGCAAACACGGCGAACTATTCAATCTACACAATCAACACGATTTCCAATTCAACGTACATGACTTTGGTTTCTGCACCAGATTTCTCTTTGGAAAAAACTAGATACACGTCTGTTGCAAATACAGGAAACCCTTTATTTTTCTCAAGACGATTTGACGAGGTAAGAGACATTGATGGGACATTCGAAAATTTCCTCGTACACTTCAAGGAAAAGTATCTCAAGAGCCTCCAATTTATCAACATTACGAATACTAGAAATCTGGTCAAGCACTCCCTTGACCTTTATCGTGCCAAAGGAACTGAACGTGCCGTTGAACTATTATTCAAAATTGCTTTCGGTGTTACCCCTCGTGTATATTACCCTTCCTCAGACTTGTTTCGTTTGTCTGATGGCGTTTGGTTCGTTCCTAGATATCTGGAAGTCTCCCTGAATGAAGACGTTCATAAATTCGTCAATAAACAAATCGTTGGACTGAAGTCAGGGGCAACTGCCTTTGCTGAATCCGTCATTCGTAGAACAGTCGGTTCGAAATTCATTGACGTAATATACATTTCAGCAATCAATGGAAATTTCCAAACCGGTGAAGTAATCAATACCGAAGATAAACTTCTCGACGTTTTGAATTGCCCTGTCATCATTGGTTCATTGAATAACCTCATAATTGATGAAAATGGAATTGGAAGCGAATTTGAAATTGGTGATGTTCTTGATGTGACATCAACATACGGACAACAAGCTAGAGCCCGTGTTTCAGAAATATCAAACGTATCAGGCTTAGTTACATTCACCCTTGAAAATGGTGGATATGGATACTCGAACAATTCTAGAATAGTAATTTCCGAAAAAGTTATAACTATTTCAAATGTGATAAGTTCAAACTCTGTTCTGACATTTTTCGATTTAGACAACCACATTTCACAACCGCTCGCCAACATCAGCTACGTTTCTGCCAACGGTTCCTTTACCCTCAATGAGAACGTCTTTACATATTACGCCAACAACCTTTTAAAAGGTTCAGGGCGGGTTCTTGCTGTTGCTGCGACCAATACCACTGCCGGATATCTTCTCAGTGCTGTGCTTTCTGGCAACCTTCAATCCAATCAATTCTTTACAACCGCGAATGCCATTGTTGCCAATCAATCGGCTTATGCCGTCGAAACAGCTACGGGGAATGTGGTTGGGGTTGTCGATCAAATTTTGATCCATGCCAACAATGCAACTGGAACTTTTGCCAACGACGCTTTGATCTATCAATATGACGCAAACAATGACATGTCTGCATATGGAACCATTGACAATGGTATAACCACAATCACAGGCTCTATTACAGTATCCAACACAGGTGGCAAATTCCACAGAGCACGTCAGATTTATACAGCAGCCAATACATTCTCGGCAAATATAGTTTCCCTTGACATTTATGTTGGTATTATTGAAAGCTCAGCTTGTTCATTTGTTGATACTGAAATAAACTATGTTTATTCGGGCAACCAATCCACGAACGGTTATATTTCTTTAATTTCAAGTGGCTCTGGTGCAAACGTAGTTTTGTCGTCAAATCTTTTATATTCAGAATACATCAATTTAAACACAGATTTCATTTTACCATATGTTGCTGTTAACCTAAATGCTACAACATACGGGTTTCCTGGAAACACGACTGCTAATTTAACCAATATGGCAATTGCCAATGCCTTGACGTATTCAAATACTTTGATTGGCAAACTGTCCATGATTGTGTCCATGAGTAAGGGAACTGGATATACTGAAAAACCAGTTATTCGAATTATCGAACCATTGACGGTTAATTATCAAATCAAAGACAGATTTACTCTGGCAATTTCAAACGTATCTTCTGGATTTGAAACTGGTGAGTTGGTGACACAAACGTCAACCGGCGCAAGAGGAATTGTAATATCAAGCACTAATACATCTATATTTTTAGAACGTCTAAATTTTAATGGTGCTAATACCTGGATTGTAACAGGAAATTCGACAACATTTATTGTAGGAAGTTCATCCGGAGCTTCAGCGAACATTGTCATTGTTTCAAGTGTAGATGGTGATTATCCAATTGGTGCGGATGCAGTCATTGAATTGGATTTGAACGTTGCGAATGGAGCCATTACCGAATTTGAAATAATAGATTCAGGATTCGGCTTTGTGGACGGGGAAACCGTTACGATTACAAGCAACACCGAAACTCTTAGTGGAAATGCGTCTTTGACAACTCATGGAACAGGCGCGGGACTATACCTCCAAAAGGGCGGTTTCTTGTCAGACGACAAGAAATTGTTTGATGGGTACTATTTTCAAAACTACTCTTACGAAATTAGATCATCAAAAACGCTGGATAAATACGCTGATATGTTACGAAATGTGGTTCACGTTGCTGGAAGTAAACCGTTCGCAGCTTTTTATTATGATACTGAAGCAAGTGTGAATTCTTCTATAACTTCAACTATTACCGTTGTTTAATAGGAAATTAATCAATAATGCCAACAAAATTGATAACTCAACAACATAAGCTTCATTTGGCTCGCCAGCTAATCGAATCTATTTCTGAAATTGCGAACACTGCATACTATGTCTTTGCTTCAAATCATGTTGCCAGAGCTTCATCCACAGTTCCAAACGTAACAGAAGATGTCTATACAGTTCAAATTGATCCATATCGCACAATGCAATTTGGAAAACGAGTATCCGCAAATAATGCTCGTTTATCTATTCGAAAGATTAATTACACGTCAAATACTCTCTATGCAATGTATGATGATCAAGACGACGAATTGAATTTGAGCGACTATTATGCAATCGTAAATGCATCCTCTTATTATCATGTTTTTCTATGTCTTGATAACAATCGAGGCGCAAACTCAACCGTAGAACCTGATTTCTCACAAATTTCTGGTTCAAATACGGCAGTATATCAAACATCAGACGGCTATCGATGGAAATATCTCTACACTGTTAGCTCAACAGTCGATGGGGATTTCACAACTGACGATTGGTTTCCATTTGAAGCGAACACAACCGTATCAAATTCTGCCGTGGATGGCGCAATTAATATCATAAAAGTAGACGGAACCGGTTCCGGATATCACAATTATGTTTCGGGAACCTTTATCGCCTCATCAATTCATGTTGGTGGACAGCCAACTATATATCGACTTTCTAACACAAATATCAATCACACTAATGGGTTTTACACTGGATGTATTCTTTATCTTGCAACAGGAACCGGTTCTGGACAATATGCAGTTGTAAACAATTATTATACGAATTCTTCTGGAAATTATATTTCCGCAGACAGAGAACTTACAACCGTCCCAACAAACGGAACTACATGGCAGGTAAATCCAAGAGTAAAGATTTCTGGATATGGTAGAAATATTGTCAATGCCGAAGCAAGAGCTTTGGTGAATGCATATGCATCAAATGGAATATATCGAGTTGAAATGCTTGATCAAGGTTCTGGATACGAATTCGCAACCGCAAATGTAATTGCTAATTCAATGGTTGATATAACAACACCATCAATTGTTCGCCCCATTATGAGCCCGGCAGGCGGACATGGATTTGATGCCGCCTCCGATTTGAATTGCTACTCTGCTATATTCTCAGTGGAATTTTCGAATTCAGAATCTAATACCATTTCAACAAATAATTCATTTCAACAAATAGGCATTATAAAAGACCCTGTTTTCTCAAATGTAAATTTGATTATTGCTTCATCTAATGGATTGTTCATTGCAGATGAATTGATTTATAAGATCAATCCAGTAAGACTAGAAACGAATGCTACTATTAATACGACATCATCGTTAGTAACTAAAACTGGTGCAGATTTTGTTAATCAATTTACCGCAAATGATTTTGTCTATTTGAAAGCATCTAACGGAACGTCTCATATGTTGGTGACGATTCATGATATTGTCAATTCAAGCACGATAAATCTGAACTCAAACGGTTTCTTTGCTTGCACCGAAACGTCAATTTATCAAGCCAACGTATCCTCTAATGCTGTATTCATTTCTCAATCAAACTCGACTGTTCTAGTGATCAATTCCGTTTGTGGCGTCATCACATCGAATGACACAGTTATTGGAATATCATCCGGGGCAAAAGCAATTGTCAATACAGTTTATCGTTCCGGTGTTAATAAAAATTTTAATACGTTTGTTCAAATGACTAAGCTTGTTGGAAGTGTTTTGTCTGGTTCCTTGATCGAAGACGAATACGTATATCAAGGTGCTTCATACGCAAATTCAACTGCAAGTGGACGATTACATTCCGCAAATGTTAATGGTGGTGCTCTGACATTGTATATTACTTCCAAAACTGGCGCATTTACAACAGGAACCGTAACTGGTGTTACGTCCCTTGCAACTGCTACTATAAGTACATTATACGCACCAGAACTCGTAGCAAGTTCTGGTGAAATAATTTTCTTGGAAAACATTTCTCCAGTCGAAAGACAGAGTGATCAGACCGAACATTTGCAAATAGTTTTTTCTTTTTAAATACTTGGGAGAAGTAACATTCCAATAGAAACCGATACGAATCAATCGCCATATTTTGATAATCACGATCCCAAAAAAGACTTTGGTAAGATTCTATTCAAACCGGCTGTTTCAGTGCAGGTTCGTGAACTTAACCAATTGCAAACTCTGCTTCAGCAGCAAGTTGAGCGATTTGGGGACAACATTTTCAAACGCGGAACGATCATTGACGGCTGTAACTTCATTTTCTATAATCCGCTTCCATATGTTAAAATCAATGATACGACTGGAGATGGAACTGTTTCAATTCCATCTTCTTATACATCACATTTCATTAAATCTGAAACAACTGGTTTGCAAGCCTATGTAACTGATTACGTAGACGGTTTCCAAACTAACGATCCGGATTTGAAAACTTTATACATCAAATATATCACTTCAGGAACAAACGGAAATACCTTTGCTTTCACTCCTGGTGAAACTCTTAAGATTTATGATATTGGACAAAGTGTATCTTCTGTTGACATTATCAATGGCGGAACCGGTTTCTCAAATTCTGACACGGTAGTTGTTACTTCGGCTCTTATTGTTAATACGACTGGTTCTTTTTCTAATGCTGAATACATCAATGATGGAATTTATGCTAACATTCAGATCATTGGAATTGATAGCAACACTAGAGCTTCATCAAATCAAATCATTTTGTCAATTCGTCCAAGAAGTGTCGATCTTGCAAACGCATCCATAACGTCAACTGCTTGGACTCTTGCCAATGGCGCAACTATTGTAAATGCCGGAAACACTGTTACTGGTGTTATTGAAGGTATTATAGGTTCTGGTTTGACTGCCAACATTGAAACCAATTCAGTTGGTGCAATTATCAATGTAGGAATCTCAGCAACCGGAACTCGATATTCGACAGCACCAAGTGTTCGCGTTCGTTCTGCCAATAACTCTACCGGTATTGGACAACATGATTTATCTGGTAGAAATTACATTTCCAATGTGTTTGTCTCATCTTTAACTGGTGCTGTTGGCAATGGTTATGGGTTTGGCGTAACAGACGGCATTGTGTATCAAAAAGGATATTTCCTTCGAGTTGCCGCACAAAAATTAATTGTTTCAAAGTATGATTCCGCCCCTGATTCCGTCGTTGTAGGATTTTCTACAGTAGAAGAAATTGTAACTTCTTCTCAAGACGCGTCATTGCTTGATCCCGCTGCTGGTGCTTCGAATTATCAAGCTCCTGGTGCAGATCGATTAAAGTTAGTTCCTGAACTCAGCGTAGTTGCTGCCAATGTAGCAGGAGATAATCCTGAATTCTTCACTCTTGTAGAATGGTCAGAAGGTAGACCATTCCGTCAAAATAAAACTACGCAATATAATAAAGTTAATGATGAAATGGCGCGTCGAATGGAAGACACGTCGGGAAATTTCGTCACTGATAAATTTCTTATCTCGACTACAAATCCTTCAAACATTGCCGACTCGACATCTTATAAACTGAAAGTTGATCCAGGAACCGCATATGTTGCAGGATATCGAGTTCGTCTTGATGATACTTTTACCTTAGATGTTCCAAAATCGACAAATACTAAAATATCAACCCAAGTGGTTTCTTTGAATTATGGAAATTATCTATATGTAAATGAACTAGGCGGACTGTTTCAGTTCTCAACAGGCGACGTTGTTGACCTTTACGACTCAACCAAGCAATTTCTTTCCAACGTATCTGCATTCACAATTGGAAACACGGCACCGGTTGGAACTAAACTAGGTGAAGCTCGGGTTCGTTCTTTGGTTTCTATCAATAACATAGCACCAGAAAACATGATTGGTTCCGCTGGCGCTCAATATCAGATGTTCCTGTTTGATATCAAAATGAATCAAGGCAGAAATTTCGCTGATGTAAAATCCATTTATTACAATGGAACCTACAAGGGAATTTGTGACGTAGTTCGAACGTTCTCGCCAATCAATAACACCAACATTACTCAATTGGGAGATATTGGGCGAGATTCGTTGCTCATATATTCAGGCGTCAAAAGTCTTAAGAATGCCAACGGTGTAACATATCCATATCGAACAATTGATCAAACTACTAACTTCTCAAACAGTGGTATTTTGATTAAGAATATTTCAGCAAGCCCGAATGAATTTTTTCCATTTACTGGAACGTTGTCGAATTCTCAGATGGCAACCTTGTATGTGGTTCCGATTGCAAATAACCTAATTGGTTCGAATAACATTACAGGCAACGTTTCAGTCAACACAACATCTGCTGTAGTGACTGGTAACGGAACTGATTTTACAAATGAATTGGTTGCAGGCGATTATGTCTATGTGCTTGCCAACTCGACAGCAGGCGGTGAAATCAGCCGAGTTGTAACCATTACAAACTCAACTCAATTGACGCTTTCAAGTAATATGTCTTTTGCCAATACGACTGCTAAATTCCGCAGAACCTTTCCAAAAGGAATTCCAATTCCTTTCGGTTCAAGAGCCGGAATGAGTGCGAACGTAGATGCAAATGGAAACATTTTGACATTGACCCTTGGATATTCTTCGAACGCTGGAATATTTCACGCCAATTCAACTACTTCTATTAATACAGCAATTGCTATGGACATTAATAGAGTTGGGGTATCACAGGGCACAAAAACCCCAAATCGCCGCCAGTTCATTAAAATACGCCCTGCGAATAATAATGGTGGATACATTGGACCTTGGTGTCTTGGCGTACCGGATGTATTTCGTCTACGTGGCGTCTATGTAGGTAATACATCGAGTGTTGCCAATACTGATACCAACTACATTTCTCAATTTTATGTAGATCATAATCAAACAACAAATTTCTTGAATTTGTCGTATCTCTATACTATTCCAAGATCATCTGTTCCTTTGGATGCAAATAGTTACATCCTTGCTGAATTTGATTACTTCACCAGTTCTGGAGCTGGTTTCTATGATACCGTGTCATATGTCAGTTCAAATGCGGCTCAACGTTTTATCAATGACGCTTTAACTTTGCCAAATTTGACTTCACAAGTTTCTTCTTGGGAAATTCCGGAAGTCACAACAGCAAGTGGTGAAACCGTAGATTTAGGAAATCATTTTGATTTCCGCCCCCGAATTGCAAATACTGTTGCACCAACTGTTAACTCAGCAACCGCGCCGCTCAATCCAGCAAATACGTTTTCATTCGGAAATACTGCCGATCCATTAAACGACTTGAAATTTCCTTCCCCAAATAAAACGTTCACTGCGACAGTTGAACAATTTCTTTCAAGAATCGATTCAGTAGTTCTTGATAAAAATGGAAAAATTTCTGTTTTGAATTCAGTTCCCGATGTTGACCTTGACAGCATTAATCCAAGCGAATTTTCAAGTCCTAATTTGATGAAATTAATTGATCTATATGTTCCCGGATACCCTTCGTTACCGGCTGCAAGAAGTGATGCTTTCTCGAATATCATTAATACCAAAGTCATGAACGTTCGTTGGTTGCATAAACGTTTGTCTTCCAGAACCATTCAATATGTTAAAGATAAAACGGTAGGTTCGAAGTTTATTCAACCGAAACGTTTTACTCAAAGAGATATCAATAATCTAGAGAAACGAATTTCAGACCTTGAATATTATGTTTCATTGTCCTTACTTGAAAGTGAATTGAAAGATAGAATTATTCCATCATCAAATGATAGAACTGTAAATCGTTTCAAATTTGGTTTCTTTGTTGATGATTTCTCAAATTATAATTTCACCGATACCGAAAATCCTCATTATGCAGCAATGATTGAAAACGATGATGCGCTTCCAAATAAAATGGGTTGGGTTGCTCGTTTCAATCGCTCGGATATTCCACGTTGTGCATATATTGACTATGGTATTGTCACGCAGAATAATGCAACAATCGCAGTCGATGCACCCGATCCTGAATGTATTCCAAATTCACAAGTCGCAAACGCATTTTCTTATAGAACTCAGTTCTATAATCTTGAAGTTGGCAATACTACTTCAAGTTATATGGACTCAAAGAATTTCGTTTTAGCAGCAGGTGCTTCAGTTATTTCAAATAATGTAATTACCGTAGCCAATTCAGCAGCAACTCTATTCTTCTACAATTATGATAAATTTAATAAAATTGAAATTTATCAGGGAACTACCTTGGTTGTTTCAACGGCGAACGCTGCTGCTCTTACTGCGGCTGAAAGCGCACTTGTTGTTTCAAATGCGGCTGGTCAATGGTTTAATGATCAGTTTTCAACATTTGGAATTACAACAGTAGTTGCTTCTAATTATGCAAAATATATGGGCAAATTGGAATGGGTTCACAATCCAAGAAATGGACGAAATTATACAGTTAAAGTTTACAAAGGTTCTGGTGCATATCGTTGGCGTTATATGTTGCGATATCCAATTGACCGGTTGACTGTTGGTTGTCCGCCTCCTCCACCCGGAACGCCTGGAACGCCTGGAACACCTGGGATTCCGGGAACACCTGGAACACCTGGAATCCCCGGGGTTCCCGGAATCCCCGGAACACCTGGAACGCCCGGTACACCTGGAACACCTGGACATTGTTGTGATGGTTCAGATACTGGCGACGGCGACACCGGCGACAGTGGCAGTGGCAGTGGTGGTGGCGGTGGTGGCAGTGGCGATTCTGATGGTTGTGGTGATGCCGGCGGTTGTGATGGCGGCGGTGGCGGTGGTGGCGAGTAAGAGGAAGAAAAATGTCGTATAATTCATTTACAAATACATCGATTAGCACTCAATCGCATGACACTTTTAGAAGCGCGACTCATACATATAAAATGAGATTTAGTGGGTTGCGTCCAAATACAAAACATAAAATGTATTTGGAAGATGTTGATTATACTTGGGCTTGTAAAGGTTGGGGGCAAAATTTAGGAGAAGATTTGCTTTCTTCATCTGATGGAAACCTCACTGTATATGTACTTTACGAAATTCCATTTTCACGTCCTTCTTTATATGAAAATAAAGAAACTCAATCGGTTGCATTTTATTCAAATAAATTTAATAATCAAAACAAAAGAATGGAAGATGTAGTTGACGTTCAATGGAAAACCTTTGAAGTTCGTTCCGCTGATAATATGTCACATGCCGCTACCAAAATGCATTTTCATATTGTATTGATTAATGGCGATTATAATCGCCAAGAACAACATGACTAATACAGAATATTTTTACATGGAGCATTATTTTTAAATGACAACCTTGACTGAAATTTTCTCGGGGGCACAAACATTTTTCATAGACCCGTCGTCTGCAAATAATGCAACACAGGTTATGATTTCTGCTGTTGATTTATATTTCAAACATAAACCTTCAATTGATCTAAATTATTCAGGGGTATCATATCCAGGCGTTTCGATATTCATTGCTGAAACGATGTATGGCGTTCCGAGAATTACTAGACAATCTGGATTGTTTACTTTGGAAGGCGTTAAAAAAGTTCGATACAATGACATCGAAACTTCTTCAGATGCAAGTGTTCCAACTACATTTCGTTTCACCACACCTTTTCTAGTAGATACAAATAAAGAATATGCAATCATCTGGCGGTTTGATTATTCAGATCAATTTGTTTTGTGGACTTCACGTCAAGGTGACTTACTCGTAGGAACCAACACAATTTCTCCTGGTCCTTCCGGAAGTTTCATCGGAACGTATTTCGACTTTATGAATATGTTCATTGCTGATGACACTACGGACTTAGATCAATATTTGAGAAATTGGCGTCCAATTTCCGATACTGATTTGAAATTCAGTATCTATCTTGCGAGATATTCACATGGTGGAGTTCCTGTATCTGCAAATGGCGCCATTGACGTTTCTCTCATCAGAGAAAATCGTCTTGCAAATACAGTCTACACGACTAATACAACTACCTTTGATATTAGATTTGGCTCGTATGAATATGTCTCTTACGTTCAGGAAACATCTACGAAACTAGCATTCGTCGGTGGACAAAACATATATCAAAATACGGTTTCTTATCCAGGTGGATATGCAAATAGTCGAAGTTATGTCGCTGTAGCAACTACTTCAGGTTCTACGACAGTAACCGCACAAAATACATTACCAAGTGGTTCTGTCTTCGCGTGGTCAAACATTTTTACTGCAAATTCACTTCAAAAAAGAATTGTATTCAAATCTGGAAACACTATCAACATCAGAAATGTTATTAATTTCATTTCCAATACGGTTATTACAGTAAATGAACCTTTGACATTTACTAATGCGGCTGCACAATTTTTGATTACGCCTGTTGGTTCTATTTCTGGATTTGATAAAAACTCACCATTTGGTATTTCAGAATCATTTATTCAGATTGCTAACTCAACAGCCAATTCTACCGTTCGATTTGTGAACAATACTGTAGAAAGTATTGCAGTCAGTGTAGGGGGAACTGGATATTCAAACAGCGACATTCTTCATGTCATTGGATTTGAAGCCATTACAAATAAAATCATTGGTGGATATAAAGCAAGTGCAAATCTTGTTACCAATTCAACCGGTGGCGTCACGACAATTTATCTTTCTAATACAGGATGTGGTTTCGTAAATACGACAAATATGGTAACCGTTGTTGCGAATTCATCTTCTGGAAATACTACTGCCAATACATCTGCCGGTTCTGGTGCTACATTCACATATTCAGTAGGTGCAACTCTCAACACAGAATTGACTGGAAATATCTTCAAAGGATGCAAAATCAGAAATATTGATATTGGTGAATTCTTACCATATCTTGAACTTCGTAATCCTCCTGGTGTGAACTATGAATTTAAAATTGAAATGCCTTACTACAAGGTTTCTTCAAACGTAACATATTCAAACAACGAATACTACCTATCGAATACAGCAAATAATCTAACGATAACAATGTATTCGGCTAACTATACTGAATCGATGTCGTACACTCCAATTCTTCCTTCTAAATCTAATGAACACGTCATTAGATATGCCGATGGTTCTGTGAATGACAAAATTTCAAATGCAGATTCATATACATCATTGGCATTCCGTCTAACTGGAAACGTAACTTCCAATTCTGATTTCACTTGTACTATGATCAAAGGACTTCCATCGGTTCATTTTTCGAAATACATTATCAACAATGATGCGACTGATGAACACACGGATTCCGGAAGTGCTTGGGCAAAAACTATTACTAAAATCGTTTCTTTCCAACGTCCATCTGAAGATATTCGAGTTTATCTGACTGCTTACAAACCAGCAAATTGTGACATCAAAGTTTATGCGCGTGTTTATAAGAATGAAGACCCGGATGAGTTCGATGATAAAAATTGGTCATTGCTTGAACAAAAGAATACTTCAGATTTGTCATCATCGGCTGATACTTCAGATTATGTTGAATTAGAATATGGTTTCTTCCAATATCCTCAAGACAGAACTGTTCTTGCCGGTGTGGTTGCTACGACATTGAACTCTGCAACTGTGACTGGTTCAAATACATTGTTCCAAGCATCTCTGGCATCTGGTTCAGTTATTCTGCTACGTCAAGAATTGTTCCCGGACAATCATATTGTAGCAGTTGTCAATTCAGTGACTTCCAATACCGTATTGACATTAACCGAAGCAATTTCAAATTCGTCATTGGTTGTTGAAGGTATGAAACTTGATTTGATTACATATTCACATCAAGCATTTAATAATTATCAGAAAGACAACGTAGCACGATATTTTAATTCTACATACACGAAGTTTGATGGTTTCGAAAAGGTAGCCTTGAAGGTAGTATTTTTATCAGATTCACCACATCGGGTTCCCAGAATTGATGACGTAAAATTTGTAGCCACAAGCGCCTGAGTGACGTATTTTATTTCATAAGTATCTCTGTAGCAAATAACAATATGGAGATACTTTATGGAAAAATATGGATTTGTTTATATTTGGTATGACATAAAGCGTAGAATGTATTATATTGGATGTCATTGGGGACAAGAAAATGATGGTTATGTATGTTCATCAAAGAGAATGAGAGAAGTATATAAAAGGCGAAAAGAAGATTTCAAAAGAAAAATTTTACAGAAAATTTATTCTAATAGAAAAGAAACTTTTGATGCTGAACAGAAATGGTTGGATTTTATTGAAGATAATGAATTAGGAAAAAAATACTATAATTTATGTAAATATGCTAAATACCATTATTCTGTAGATGAAGAAAAAGCGAAAACATCTATTGAAAAAATGGCAAATTCTTTAAGAATTATAAATTCTGCAATGTCTCAAA
>TARA_R110000868_G_scaffold72133_4_pt1 | contig 14823 bp, 17 predicted proteins | sample TARA_R110000868 | Tara Oceans TARA_R110000868 (sample SAMEA4397489) | marine metagenome | biome: Polar Biome; feature: [SRF] surface water layer (ENVO:00010504); material: water (ENVO:00002006), including particulate matter (ENVO:01000060) such as... | depth 5 m | reverse complement strand
TAGTCATGTCGAAACCATTGGTCCATGGAATCGTGACAAGCTGCTATTTTTTCTATGCTTCATGCTGGCAGTAGACGACTGGCAAAATTTATTGGTCACTAATAATTTCTGGATGCTTTCAAGTGATCTTAAAGAAGGTAATCTCGACTACGTTTTTTTAAAGCCTGTAAAATCGTTATTCCCATTATTTTTTAAATACCTTCGTATTGCCAGCCTTGGAAGCGTTATCACAACGGCCGTGCTTTTAATCTATTTTGGTCTAGAACTCAACTTCTCAATCCTCCAATGGTTCCTACTCCCTCCCTTACTACTACTTGCTCTAGTGCTTCGCTCTCTGATTGAAATGGCCATTGCCCTAATGATGTTTTGGACGACAGAGGGAACGGGCATCAACTTTATTCGCCTACAACTTCAAAGTGTTTCGCGCTGGCCCGACTTCATTTATAAAGGCTTAGCAAAAAAAGCTCTTTTAACTTTGGTTCCAGTTCTGCTTATCGGTAGTGCCCCACTTCACTTTCTTTTTGATTTTAGTCAATGGCAAATGCTGTTACTTCTAGTCAGCTTATGTTTTGTATTTCTCTTTATCGTTCGCTTTATGTGGACTAGAGCAAAGTACAAATATGAATCGGCATCGAGCTAAGTATGGTCAAAATAGGTCGAGGCTTAAACAGATGTCCCCAGTGCCAAGTTCCTAAAGAGCTATGCTATTGCGCGCGAGTCGAGCTAAGCTCGAATAAAGTCCCTGTGACCATCATTATGCATCGTCGCGAGCGATTTCTGACCAGTAATACGGCCGTAGTTGCAGCTAGAGCACTAGAGAATTGCAATATTGTTTTACGTGGAATGAAAGATCAATCTGCATCTGCTGAGATTGCGATTGATCCCAACCATGTACCTCTTGTTCTCTTCCCTTCAGAAGATGCCTTAGCAATTGGCTCAAAGGAATTAAAAACTTATTTGAATGGTCGCACTCCACATTTAATTGTGCCCGATGGAAGTTGGGGTCAAGCGAAACGAGTGGCACGGCGTGAACCTGTCTTGGCAGGTGTGCAAGCGGTCAAGCTTTCTAATACCGGTCCCTCACTGTATCGACTGCGACGTCAAGTCATGGAGGGAAGACTGTGTACCTTTGAGGCCATTGCCCGCGCACTTGGCGATCTAGAGTCCTTAGAGCTTGAAGAGCGCCTCATGAAAGTTATGGCGGCCATGGATCATGCACATGCGATGGCAAGAGGAGTTGATAAGTTTGATGATGGTAATCCCGACCCACTAACACAGCGACTTTTTGTCGGCATCAGAGTTGGGACTCCCCCTGATTTTATTATAAAGATGAAAGAAGCTAGACCAGATTTCGACTGGGTCTTGCCTGAGAATTATCACCTGACGATGGCTTTTATTGGAAGACTTAGAAGATCACAAAAAGAAATTCTGCTCTATGCCTTAAGTAATATTGATTTCACTTCATTTAAGTTAAGTTTCAGAAGTTTGGATGCTTTTGACTCTAAGGCTAATCCTTCTGTTTTATGGTTGGCGCCAGAGCACTCTCCAGAGCTGATGAAGATTACCGAGAAAATTAGAGAGGTCATCTTGGCCCTTGGGATTCCACTCGAGTTTAAAGATTTTACTCCCCACTGGACTATCGCGCGAACAAGAGGATGCGTAATTGACGGCAATGAATTAGCTTCGTTCTATGAATGCGAGTTTAGATCTGACGTTGAAGTACAGCAGCTTATCCTTTTCGAAGGCCAGGGTGGCAAGAAAATCTACCAAGAAGAGCTCAGCATACTTGCCAATGACCTTAAATAGGTTAAAACTAAGACTATATTATTCCTATAACTTATAGCAATGGATCCCCATGCCAAGTATCACTCAATTAGAATATCTATTAGCCGTTGATCGTCATCGTCACTTTGGTAAAGCCGCTGAAGAATGTCATGTGACTCAGCCTTCACTATCCATGCAATTACAAAAACTGGAAGAAGAGCTAGGTATTATCGCGTTTGATCGCTCAAAAAAACCAATAATGGCCACTGAACAGGGCAAACTTATTATCGACCAAGCAAAAGTTGTGATCAATGAGCATAAGAAGCTCAGCCTGATTGCACTCGACAAAGATGCCGGACTTCGCGGTGAGTTTAAAATTGCCGTTATACCGACTCTCTCCCCCTATGTAATTCCGCTTTTTCTTCATTCATTCGCCAAGAAATACCCTTTAGTTGAGTTAACAATTGAAGAACATCAAACGGATGAGATCATCGAATTACTTTCTCGCGACAAAATTGATGCTGGGCTTTTAGTCACTCCGCTTAAGAGCAATCATATTATTGAACGCGTTCTCTTTTACGAGCCTTTTTATCTCTACGCCTCAAGCAATTCGGCCGTATCTAAAAAGAAAACGGTGAAAGAGTCTGACCTTGATGAAAATGAAGTATGGCTACTCGATGAAGGTCATTGTTTTAGAAACCAGGTCATTAAGTTTTGTTCAATTAAAGGCAAGGCGCCCACCGTTCTTAAGAACGTTCGCTTTCAAAGTGGAAATTTAGAGACGCTTAAAAATATGGTGCGAACTCAAGGTGGTTATACATTCCTTCCTTACTTGGCGACACTCGGACTATCTACTTCAGAGAAAAATAAAATGCTTCACCCTTTTCAAAGTCCGGCCCCCTCACGTGAGGTCAGTATTGTTCACTCTAGAAGCTTCCTAAAAGAGGGCATCATTGAGGCGCTACAAAATGAGATTATCGCTTGTCTTCCCGCCGACATTAAGAGCCTTAAGTCATCAAAATTACAGGTTATTGATATCTAGTTATTAATTTGTTTGACTCATCAAACTCCACTTTGCATGATGTCTGCATGATTAAATTCATCACCCTTTTATTTGCCCTAAGTTCACCTGCCATGGCACAGGATCTGGATCAGTTCCTGCGTGCCGAATTGACTCGTTTTCAAATGACAAGTCCTGAAACGATTGAGCGTCCGGCCACTGAGATTTTGGTCTTAGGTCATGAACTATTTCGCGATCGCCAGCTTTCCGGTAACGATAATATTTCTTGTCATGATTGCCACCACCCTATGCTTGGGACGGGTGATGCTGTCAGTTTAGCAATTGGTGAAGGTGGAAGTTTTCAAGGCAGAAATCGCACTCAGGACCAAGGCAAAGTTGTTGCTAGACACTCTCCTAACCTCATCAACTTAGGTCACAAGCAAAACTTTGAAATGTTTTGGGATGCTAGAGTTCGAATTGATAGAAGAACAAACGAGCTCATCACCCCTGAAGCAAAACTCAAGGACCATCCCGAAATCACCAAACATCTGACTAGCGCTTTGGCCGCTCAGACGATTTTTCCCATCCTTTCTCCTGAAGAGATGCGCGGACAGCCTGGTTCTAATGCTATCGCCAATCTAGATGATTCGATAGAAATTTGGGACGCAGTCATTGCGAAACTAAAAAAGACTAAAGCTCCTAATAACAAATCCTACGTTGAGCTATTCAATAAAGCCTTCCCTGAGGAAACTCATAACGCCGGACATATGGGCAAGGCCATGGCGAGTTTTATTTCATGGCGCTTTCAAGTCAATAACACTCCCTTTGATCGCTACCTAGCAGGTGATAATTTGGCGCTCTCAGATGATGAAAAGCAAGGCCTCAAAGTCTTCATGGGAAAGGCCCGCTGCGCTGTTTGCCATCACGGCCAGCTCCTCACCAATCATATGGTCATGAATGTTGCAGTTCCTCCGCTTCATATACCAGGTGGCAGTGTCGATCGCGGATTTAGAAATAGATTTGCCTTCAAGACTCCAGGACTACGCGATGTAGCTAAGACAGCCCCATATATGCACAACGGTGTCTTTCAGACTCTAGAAGAAGTTATTGAACATTATGATAACGTTCCTCAAAGTCTTAAGACTTTTGAGCCCAGTGAACAGACGCATTTTCCATATCAGAGTCGTTTAGTCCGCGTGTTTGATGCTGAAGTCCTACAAGATATCGAAGATGACCTAATCCAACCCTTTCTTCGCAGAGGTCTTGGCCTAACTTCCCAAGAGAAATCGCAATTACTTAAGTTCTTAAAGATTTCACTTACTTCGCCATAGCCAATTAGCTCTAACCTAATCTGTCCCTACTGCACTGGAAATCCCCCTGCTTGAGCTGTCATACTCAGCTTAAGGAGGGTTTATGCATCCACAGAGTGAAAGTTTACCTACGCGCCAAGGGAAAATGGCGAAGGATACTCAAGGAAATTTAGTTCTAATCAATCAGGCAGGCAAAGCATTCGCTGTCGATAATGATCTATCAACAATCTGGCTCATGCTTGATGGACAAAAAACATATAGCGAGATTTTGCAAAAGCTTGTCGAAGAGGCTCCTTACTCCACCAAGGAGATCGACCCTCTTGTGGCCACGGCATTAGAAAAGCTCAGATCAGCAGATTTAGTAAGTTGGTAACTAATTCATTTCAATAATTCATCAGAAACATCTGAGACTTCAATTTGCAGATCTAAGTCTTCATAGCGTTCAGGCACATGGGTCAATTTTGAACGAATAAGCTCTTTAAGTTTTTTAATCGACAGCATATTTTCATTACTTTTTTTCCACATGGCATAGAGATGGATCTGCATAGGCTCACCAACTTGAAAAGTCTTCATGCCATCATAGTTCTCCAGTGGATTCTCTGCCACATACATCACACAACGCCCACGTCGACAAAGTTTTTGTACATAGTCAAAGTGATCACTCGAAATATGCTCCTTAGGGTGTATCTCCTGCTTCTTAAGATAGTTCTCAATCGCTTTATTCAGATTTGAATCCCATGAGCTTTGTGCCAGTGGAATATTTCGTAGAATATCTTTAGCATCAATAAACTTATGATAAAGCTCTTCTGCGCACATAAACATCAATTGGAAAGAGCCAATTTTTTCAAAAGCGATATTTTTCCTTGAAGGCTCTTTCAAGGAAATCCCCCAATCAGCCTGACCATTAATCAAGTTTTCAATTAATGTATCGTGCTCCATTTGTCTGGACGTATTCACGGTTCCAAACGGAGTAAAGATATCCCAGTACTGAGAAACGAATTCAGTGGCGACATCATAGGAGATTGTTTCCTCAATCCCTACTGTAACGGGATAACCGCCTACATCACTTTGAGAGACATTATCGAGCAGCTTACTTCCCGCCTCAAACATTTCACGTGCGTGACCAAATAAGCGCTCGCCGTCCTTAGTTAGAAAAAGTCCCTTAGAGCTTCGAACAAAAAGCTTTAAACCTAATCCTTGCTCCAATTTTTTTAATTGCTCCGAAATTGTTGAAGAAGCGACACCAATCACTGTGGCCGCACCTTTTAAGGATTGCGCTCTGGCAACTTCGTAAAAGCAATAAAGATGATTCCAGTTAATGTCTTTGAGACGTTTCAAAATCGCTCCCGATTGAAAAAGGCTTTGCCTAATTTGAGTTTATTTTCTAATTGCATACTGGTTAGCATAATCCCTATCTGCATTTCAAATTTATTTAGCTAAGTCACTGATAATCTGTTCGTTTAAATGCGGATTTCCCTAATTCAAATTCTTATCCATTGAAGATTAAATTCAAGCTGCTAAATTTCTCATGATTTACATATTCACACTTTCCTAATTTGGAGAACGAGATGACCAAAGATTCATTGCTCATGAGGAGAGCGACCTTTTCAGATATGCCAGCCATCGCAAATATCATAAGTAGTTCGGCCGAATGGTATCGTCCATTTGTTAGCAGTGAGGACATGAAAGAGCATCGTGTTGATGAGAAATGGCAAAAACTGAACTTTCCTCGCCGAGACTTTTGGATTGGTGAGCTAAGTACAAAGCAGGCAGTAGGCACTGTGAGTCTGCAGTATTTTGAGCGCGCAGCTTATCTCGGCTATCTGTACTTAGATACAAATCATACCGGTAAAGGTTACGGAAAGCTGTTATTAGAGCATGCCAAGGCACTGGCACGAGAAAACGGCATGCGTCATCTCGTTTTGCTGGCTCATCCAAAAGCGCACTGGGCAATCAGTGCTTATACGAAGTATGGTTTTAGTTGCATAGAAAAAGACAAAGAAAAAATTCTCGCGTGGAATAATTCATCGCTAAAACCCTATTACGAAGATGGCTTTCATCTTTACCAATACAATCTCGAATAGGAGATATAATGCGCTTACTAATCATCTCAATGGCTGTACTTTTTTTGGCAGCATGCGAAGCAAAGAAATCAGAAGAAACTTTTACCTTTGCCTCTTCTGGAGAATTTCGCCCCTTTAGTTTCACCGATGATCAAGGCGTATTACAGGGTTACGATATCGATGTTGGCCGTGAACTTGCCAAGCGAATGAATAAAAAACCGGTGCCAGTAAAGTATAAATTTCCAAGTATTGTCGAAGGTGTAAAAAATGGCCGTTTTGATGCGGCGGTTGCAAGTCATACAATTACAGCTGAAAGACTAAAACATATCGCATTCACTATTCCCTATTATTATTCTGGTCCTCAAATTTTCACTCGTATTGGCCAGGAGTATCACGCTCCCGAAGGAATAAAAGGCAAAGACATTGCCGTCTCTAAAGGTTCCACCTACGCCACGCTTGCTGCAAAATTCACCAAAAAACTCTCCGTCTATGATTCAGATATTACAGCTCTTGAGGCACTCAATAATGGCCGCCACGATTTAGTCATCACCGATGCCATTACTGGAGCCATGGCAATCAAGCGCGGGTTAAAGGTACAAGGCTTAGAGAAATTAGGTGAAAGTCGTCAAGGCATCGCCGTTGCTAAAGACAATAAGGCTCTACTCATACGACTTGATAGAGAACTGAAAATCATGCAAACCGATGGAACTCTTAAGGCGCTTGGAATAAAATATTTTGGCAGGGATATTTCAGTCACAACTGAAGTAAGTAAGCCGGGAATCTAAGTGCCCAGTTTTTCTCACCTCCTCCAGACATTTTTGAATTCTGCCCCACTGTTTTTAAAGGGAGCTCTTTTAACTTTTGAGCTATCTCTTGCCTCCGTTTTAATTGGTCTGGCCATCGGGCTGTTCTTTGCATTTCTCTCACTATCAAAAGTAAAAACATTAAATATTATTTCCAATTTCTATATAACCCTAGTTCGTGGCACACCATTAATTGTTCAAATTTTCGTTTTATATTTTGGCCTTACAAATGTCGTAAAGATCTCCGGCTTCTTAGCTGCCACATTAGCACTAGCCTTTCATAACGGAGCCTATCTATCTGAGATTTTCAGAGGGGCAATTCAAAGTATTGATCGCGGTCAGTACGAAGCAGCCAAAAGTCTGGGCATGACTTCTTACCAGACCTACTCTCGTATCATTTTACCTCAAGCTTTCCTGCGGGCGCTGCCGGCCCTTGGTAACCAATTCATTATCGCATTGAAAGATTCATCGCTTGCGGCCTTTATCTCGATGGATGAGTTATTCAATATAGCCACTACTCAAGGAGCCAATAACTTTGATCAAATGACTTTTTTGATCATCGTTGCGGTTTATTATTTGATTATGGTGATGGCGTTGTCTCATCTGGTTAACTTATTGGAAGTTAGACTCAAGCGATCGGGGGCAACATAATGGCTCATTTTATAAAAGCCAATAATATCACCAAGAGTTTTGGAGAACTTGAAGTTCTCAAGGGCATCGACTTAGCAGTCAACAAGGGTGAAGTTATCTGCCTTATCGGAGCTTCTGGTTCAGGAAAAAGCACATTTCTTCGTTGTCTTAATTTTCTAGAACTTCCAAGCGGCGGTACAATCGAGATAGAAGGCAAAGTAATTGATCCACAAACAAGTGATCTTAATGCCCATCGAACTCATATAGGGATGGTCTTTCAACATTTTAATCTCTTTCCGCATATGAATGTATTGGAAAATATTATTGAAGCTCCTATTCGCGTTAAAAAAATGTCCAAGGAGAAAGCAACTCAAGTGGCCAAAGAGCTGCTTAAAAAAGTTGATCTTGAAGATAAAGCCCACGAACATCCCGCCAGACTTTCAGGCGGACAAAAGCAACGAGTGGCCATCGCCAGAGCTTTGGCCATGCATCCATCACTAATGCTTTTTGATGAACCCACCAGTGCGCTTGATCCAGAAACAGTTGAAAGTGTCTTACAGGCCATGCGGACCCTGGCCGAAGAAGGGATGACTATGATTGTCGTCACTCACGAAATTGGCTTTGCTCGCGCTGTAGCTGATCGTGTATGCTTTATTCATGAGGGCCGAATATGGGAACAAGGAACAGCTTCACAGCTTCTTGACTCCCCGAAAGAAGAGCGCACCAAAGAATTTCTACAAGCTGTGATGGTTTAGGGGTAACAATGGAAAAGATGGCGGTATTTTTTAACCAAAAACAGCTCGAGTTTGCCCCTAAGTATGAATGGGCCCTGGGCAATAGAATTAAGCACCCTGAGAGTACCAAGAGAGCGGAGTCGATTTTCAAAGCTCTTTCTAAAGATAAGAGTTTTGAAATTATTGAACCAAAAAAAATTCCCATGAGTGCTATTCGTGGGGTCCATGATTTTCATCTCTGGACGCTCTACAACGCCGCAACTCAATTACCAGATGATCAAGAATTTTACCCCAGTGTCTTTTTACAACGTGCAGGCATAGAGCCCAACCCTGCTAATATTAAACACGCTGGCTATTATTGCTTTGACTCAGGAACACCACTTAATAATAAAACACTTTCGGCCGCTGGCTGGAGTGCAGCTTGTGCCCTAGAAGCAACTAAGGTTGTCGCTAGTGGTAAGGCTCGCGTAGCCTACGCTCTTTCGCGCCCGCCTGGTCACCATGCTTCTTTTGATACCTATGGTGGTTATTGCTATTTTAATAATGCTGCCATCGCGGCTAAAGAACTTAAGAAAAAAGGTCGCGTGGTCATCCTCGATATCGACTTTCACCACGGCAATGGTTCACAAGAAATCTTTTACGAAGATCCCGATGTGCTCGTCATCAGTATCCACGGTGATCCAAGAGAGTACTTCCCCTACCTCATCGGTTTCCCTACTGAGACTGGACGCGGGAAAGGAGCAGGATTTAATCTCAATGTGATCCTACCCACTGGTACCAAAGTAAAGGCTTATGAAAATGCGCTTAAGAAGCAGGTCTTTCCAACCATCAAAGCCTTTGAGCCGGCCCATCTGATCGTCTCAGCAGGTTTTGATACCTACCGCCTAGACCCTATTGGGCGCTTTGATATCGACACTCCAGAGTACGAGCGCTTGGGTAGACTGATAAATGACTTGGGGCTTCCAACTGTTATCTTGCAAGAAGGCGGATATCACACCAAAGACCTGGGTTCTAATGTCCGCAGCTTCTTAAAAGGCTTCCTTTAGCGTTCGGAAGTACCGAACTAGGTGCTCTGTGTTTTGATTTATCATTTTCTAGCGGCCATGATCTTTGTAAACAAAAATTATCAAAGGACTGGTAAATGTCTAACGCGTTGAAGAACCAAAAAATCAAAGCTTTCAAATGGAACGGTCAAGCGGTTTCAACCATTGAAAATTGTCATATGAGTAAAGCCGACTTTAACTCAGGTGATCTACAACAAGTTAAGATTTCAGACTCTCACTTAACTAGTGTTGATTTTTCAAAAGCTTTACTCGGCTCAAGTCAGATCTCACATTCAAATTTATCCAAAGCAAAGATGTCTTGGACAAATATGGCCCAATCAAAAGCTTTCAGAGTGAACCTGTCTAAAGCTAGTTTAGATTGTGCCTCACTGGCTCACGCCACATTACAGGAATGTCATCTTAAGGATGCAGATCTTAGTTTCGCCAATTTGAGAGAAACATCTCTAGTTCGCTGCGATCTAAGTGGAGCTAATCTTGAAGATGCTGATTTAACTCAGACCAAATTTAAAGAGTGTAAACTTAAAGGCGCGCGCTTCAATTTCAAAACTAGACTTCCATTTTCTCGCGATATCGCAACAAAAATGGGAATGATCGAAACTCACTAAATGTGCTTGTACCAAACATTCATGGATTGAATTGATCCAGAAATATTGGTGTTATTCTTAAGCATGCCGGCGAACTCATATCCTGCTTTAGAGAATGTAATATTCATTCCATAGGATCTTGAACGTGCAATGGTATATGCGGTCTTGATTCCATCCTTGCTCATTGCCTCTTCCATAAAATGCAAGAGTTCATGAGCAAAGCCTTGGCCGCGATAATCTGGAAGTGTTGCAAAATCCGTCATCTCAACGTTTTGTCCCCTTCTATCGATTTCACATGCAGCTAATGAAACCAGGGCATTGCTCTCATCAAAGACACCAAAGCTTCGGACAAAATCATTCATAACTTTTTTAAGATATTCTGGATCACTAATAGGAAATGGATAAGTTGGAAAAACCTGGCCGTAAATTTTAGCCATCGACTCTGCATCTTCAAGAGTAAGTTCACGAAGTGTATGCTTTCTAGGAAGGCCCTGAGCTTCGATGGTATCTTTATCCTGACTGACATCAATAATGTCTTGAACTAGTTCAGGCTTTTCTAACTCTCTGCGATCTTCATCCAAATACTTCACCATAAAAAGAGCTTCTTCACTGCCACGATAAAAACCTGGAACGGCGGCTTCAATTTCATAGCCCGAATGCAAAAATGCATCTTGCTTGGACTTTGGAGTCTTAATAAATATTTTTCCGTAACTATTTTTACGGGCTAACTCTTCAATCGCCAAAATAACTTGCTTAGCAGAAGATTCACTGCTCATTTCCATAAGGTAAATACGATCATTTAGTTCACCGTGCTGGATGGTCGCACCGGCTAATTTTTCAACAACATCGCCGACAGTAACGACGAGCTCATTAGTGGACATGATAAATTCCTCTATAAATTCAAGAGACTTACACTAGCCTATTCCTGCTAACTCGGACGAATTATATATCTAAAATTCGGGATTCCCTAAACATAATCAACAATCCTAGATACCTGCCCATGATTTTGACATAATGCTAAAAAGCTTAGGAGGTCAAATGCTCAACAAGCACGGAAGCAAAGTTAACGGTAAAGATGATCAAATTATTCTCGTCAACCCTGAGGGACATCAATTTCAAATCAGTCATACGGCCCATATGGTATGGGATATGCTCGATGGAAAAACGGAAATTAAATCAATCGCGAAAAAGATTGGTACCATCGCTGAGATCGAAGAAACAAGAATGGAAGGACTGGTGCAAGATATTGTGACGGGACTTCAAGATGTTGATTTAGTTGGATAAAAAAAGGCCCTCGAAAGAGGGCCTTAGTTTTTTTAGTCTTTCTTTTCTTCTGCTGGAGCATCAGCTGCTTCAGCTGCAGGAGCTGCTTCTGCCGCAGGTTCTTCCTTAGCAGGTGGCTTACAAGCTACTACGTTGGTCTCACCCTTCATATGATAAAGCTCAACACCATTTGGAAGCTTAACATCCTTAAGCTCTAGGTGATCTCCAATATCAAGACCTGAAACATCAACATCGATAAATTCTGGCAAATCTTTTGGAAGTGCTTTGATATCAATTTCTTTTAGTACTTGTTGAATGAGCCCACCAGCTTTTGTGCCAATTGCTGTTCCAACGATATGAACAGGAATTGAAGCGTGAGTTTTCTCACCAGCTTTTAGTAAGTGAAATGACATATGTACTAATTTCCCAGAAGCTGGTTCTCGTTGAACTTCTGTTAGATTAACCATTTCTTTTTTACCATCAATAACCATGTCGAGTACGCGCTCGCCAGTCGCCAAGATTATATTAGCTTCTTTTCTTTGAAGAAAAATTGGAGTTGATGGATTAAGTCCGCGAGCGAAAACAACGCCAGGAATTTGTGCGTTTTTTCTAAGCTGCTTCAGACTTTCTGTTTGAGTCAGGCTTCGTTTAGTAGCGTTAATAGTTTGGTGTAGACCCATGAGATGAACCTCCTTAATCAGTTCTCTTTTTTTAGCTTGGAAATAATACCACTTTATTTAGGATTTGTGAGCGGGCAAAAAAAAAGCGGCCGAAGCCGCCTTTTAAACTCAGGTTTTACTCACCGAGCATAGAGCGTAGCATCCAAATTTCTTTCTCTAGCATACCAATCTGCTCATCTGCGTAGGCCGTAGTAATGGCGTCAGATACCTCTGACAGGCCTTTAAACTCTCCGTGAAAGAATTTAAAGTCTTCCAACAGGGCTTTGATCACGTCATTGCCTGTGAAGTCCGTGCGCTCATCTTCTTTAATGCGAGCGGTCGCTAGAATCTGCTTAAGCGTCACTAATGGCTTACCACCAAGCTGCAAGATACGCTCAGCTACGTCGTCGTAGATAGTAGCAAATGCTCCGTAAAACTCTTCCGTTTTAGCGTGCAGACCATAAAACTGCATACCTTTCACATTCCAGTGATAGTTGTGGAGCTTTGTGTACATTACGTTGGCATCGGCCAAAATATTATTAAGTTTTGTAATTGTTTCTGTATTAGCCATGGAAATATCCTCCTATTTATAGCTTCTGGTACTTATTTTACGGTATAAGTACCCATTGAATCCAATTATTGAATTCTATATGCTCATAGTTTCTATCTATCGTAAAAGTTCTTCTGCCAAACGGCTTCTACCTGTTCTGCGTTCATACCAGCGCTAATAAAATGCTGTTTCATTTGCTCAATATTGCGACTGCGCTTATTGGCCGACGCTTGCCATAGCTGGGCAAAACTTTTTTCAACTTCTTCATCGTCTCTATTGAGATCAAGCAGGTCCCATAAAAATGCTGTCACTCTCCATTCGTTTCTTGGTCCCTGACAGACATCGGCAGGAACATGTTCAATACGAAGAGGGGCACGGCGAGGGACCATATATTCAAATTTAGCGTCAACGTCTGAGCGATCAATCTTTATCCATGCCGAAAAGAATGAAGCCCAACCTTCTGATAGGGCAAGGGCTTCAGAATAACACTCATCGATTCTGTGAGGACCGCCGCCAAATGAACCCATGCGGGCTTGATCATAAATGGCATGACCTAGCTCATGTCCAACTACATCCCATTGATAGCCTTTCGTGATCCTCACTCGATCACCACTATAATAATCACCATTAGCAGGGAAGATGATGCTCACCTTACGCGACCACAGGTTAATAATATTAGCTTCAGTCATTCTAAGTTCAGCTGAACGAGCAATATCCCAAACGGCGGCTAACTCTCCAGCGGGAGATTTTTCTTCATAAACAAGCGTATGAGAGTGGCCACACTTGCCTTCAAAACCAAACTCGTAGGTGTCGCGATCTTCAATTTCAAAGCGAGTTGTTTCGGCCTTGGCATAAACTCTAAAAGTCTCTTCACCATTTTTACATTTTGACTCTAGCTTGAAGTCGATGGGAGAAAGCTCAAGGCGTTTACCATCCTTAATTAAGACCAAGTCAGCGCGAGTTTTGCCATCACGGGCAAGGGCACTCTCTACTCGATCGGGCATGACAAAATTACTAGAAAAGAGGTTTCTCTTTTCACCGGCCGGCGAGAGATCTCCGTCGTTGGTTAGAACTGTGGACTGAGCACTAAGGCTTAATCCCAATAAACAGGCAGTTATAATCGAGCGCATCCATGACTCCTTAAATAAATAATGACGTATTCTCCCCTTGGATCCACCGAAGGGCCAGTAGCAAAAACCTAATTGGTCCAAATAACGCTCCGCAACCTCAAAGACAGATCTTAGACACTTCAATCGGCAATGCGTAAAGATTTCGGCCAATCTGACTTAAAGCTAGTTTTACGATATGACGAGCTCATGAAGCGCTACCACCCCTACGAACTTAGCTATCTCACGCCAAAACAATGGAGAGAAATTCCTCTTAATTTGTTGCGTTTTGATTTGAAGCGCTCGTGGCTGAATGATTGCTTAGATCAGGTTAAGGCAGAGCTTAAGCAAAAGAATATTAAACCCTTCTTTCACGCTTGGGTTTCCGACGAATGGTTTAGTCCCGACGGCTGTCCTGGCATTGCCATCCCCTATTATTTATTTCATCCAGCGCTGATAAAACTTAATAAACAAAATAATCTCCCGGTTGAAGGCGTAACTAAGACTAAAGCCCTTCAACTGATTCGTCATGAAGTAGGTCACGCTATCGAAAACGCTTGGCGCCTTCGTCGCAAGAAAACTCGTCAGCAACTTTTTGGACTTTCAAGTACGCGCTATCCAGAGATCTACACTCCCTGCCCTCGTTCCACTGACTATGTCGAACATCTGGGCGAAGGCTATTCACAGTCTCACCCCGACGAAGATTGGGCCGAGACCTTTGCTCTTTGGTTAAGTACTTCCAAACGCACCTGGAACAAAAAATATAAAGGCACCAAAGCGCTGGAAAAACTTCTCTACTGCGAAACACTCATGAGCGAGATAGCAGGAACCAAGCCACTCAATAGTGAAAAATTTGTAGTCTCACCAATTGAGGATCGCTCGATCACGGTTGGCCAACTTATTGATCGAAATGTGGCGGCTCGAGCTAAAACAGTCGTTAAAGCAGTTCGCATGACAAAAAAATCACCAATTATTTCTAATCCTGATATTCTTAAGCAAGCACATGTTTTGCTAGAGAAAAAAGGCTTAGGATTCTTAATGTGAAAAAATCTCGACTGATGGTGCTCATGCACCGGGACTTGGTCCCAAAGGCTGGAGCTAAACGCTCAGAGATTGATATAGACCGTTGTCCCTGGATTACAGAACTCGATGTCATCACGGCCTTAAAAAAACGCGGACACGAAGTTTTGCCTCTTGGTATCTACGGCGATCTCAAACCAATTCGCGACGCTATAGAAGAATTTAAGCCACATGCCACCTTTAATCTCCTCGAAGAGTTTGATGGAGAAGCCC
>TARA_R110000868_G_scaffold56764_1_pt1 | contig 14832 bp, 10 predicted proteins | sample TARA_R110000868 | Tara Oceans TARA_R110000868 (sample SAMEA4397489) | marine metagenome | biome: Polar Biome; feature: [SRF] surface water layer (ENVO:00010504); material: water (ENVO:00002006), including particulate matter (ENVO:01000060) such as... | depth 5 m | reverse complement strand
GCGCATGGGTGATCTCGGATCGGTCTCGGACAATCTCGCTGAAACTTCCCGCCCCCTTTTGACGCCTGATGAATGCATGCGCCTGCAGATCATCGACACCGAGGGCAAAAAGCCAATCCCCGGCGATGCTCTGATCTTTGTTGCGGGCCTTCCACCCATCCTTGGCCGTCAAAAGCTCTACTTCCTTGATCGCGAACTGTCGCGCCGTTCGCAAATGACGCCACCCCAGATGGCGATCTCTTCCACGCCCTCTGCATCTCACAAAGGAACCAAACCATGAAGACACCCAACACGCCTGCCAAGGCCATTCCGGCCTCTGCAGCCCTCAATGACCAGGACTATCTCGCGCTTGCCTCTTCGATGATTAATGCCGAAAGCCTCACCGGCCCAGTGCCGGTTGATCCGGACATTGCCGATGCCATGGGCGCTTTTAGCGAAGACGCACTTTCCGCTGATGACGCGCTCGACAGTCATTTTGACGGCATCGATCCAACCGCTGATGCGGAGGGCGCGAACCGTGGCTGAGAAGAAGAAAAGCTATCGCGATCAGGTGGTCGAGGAACTGCTTGGCCATATCGAAGCAGGCACCGCCCCCTGGCAAAAACCGTGGGAGCCGGGAAAGGTCCGCATGGCCCCGTTCAATCCGGTCTCAGGCAAAGACTATCGCGGCATCAATGCCCTGTGGCTTGAAATGCGTGGTCGCTCCGATCCGCGCTGGATGACCTACCGTCAGGCGAGCGCCCAGGACGCGCAAGTCCGCAAAGGTGAGAAAGGCACCATGATCGAATATTGGAAATGGTCCGAGCGTGAGAAGGTCCTGGATGACAACGGCAAGCCGGTTCTCGACGACAAAGGGGTCGCCAAAACCCGCGATGTGCGTCTTGACCGGCCACGGGTGTTTCATGCTGTCGTGTTTAATGCCGATCAGATTGATGGTCTTGCTCCGTATATCGCACCTGAACCGACCTTCAGCCCGGTCGAACGGGCCGAACAGATCCTCAAACAGGGCAATGTTCCGATCTTCCATGATCAGAATGACCGGGCCTTTTACCGGAGCTCAACAGATAAGATCCACATGCCCCATCAGGCGGCTTTCAAAGGCCAGTATGAATATTACGCGACCGCCCTGCATGAGCTTGGCCATGCCACCGGCCACAGTTCGCGCATGGCCCGCGAGTTCGGGCCGTTTGGCTCGGAAGTTTACGCCAAGGAAGAACTGCGTGCCGAGATCGCAAGCTACATGCTGACCACCGAGCTTGGCCTTGGCCATTACCCTGAACGCCATGCCAGCTATGTCGCTTCCTGGATGAAAGCCATCAAGGAAGATCGCAATGCCCTGTTTGCCAGCGCACGCGATGCGGAAAACATCCGCACCTGGGTGATGGAACCCGATAAACGCCAGAGCCTGATCCCGGTGAAATCGAAAGAAGCCTCCAAAACCATTGCCCAATCCCCGGCTGTTGAACGACAGAAGGAAAATGCCATGACTACCGAGATGTCACAGGCTCCCAATCAGGACACCAACACCGAACGCAAACGGATTTATCTCAATGTGCCGTTCAGTGAAAAGGATGAAGCCAAGGCGCTCGGCGCAAAATGGGATCGACGGGCCAAAGCCTGGTATGCCCGTGATGATATGGAGCTTGAACCCTTCAAACGCTGGCAGGAGACCAAGGCCAAAGCCCCTGAGCCGAAGATCAATCCCGAAGATGAGTTTGCCCAGGCGCTTAAGGAAAATGGTCTGATCCTCGATGGACCACCGACCATGGATGGCAAATGGCACCGGGTTGCCGTCGAAGGGGATCGTAAAGGCCAGAAAAGCGGATCCTATCGCGGGTTCCTCGAAGGTCTCCCGGCAGGCAACATCACCAATTACAAATCCGGGCAGGATCCGGTCAAATGGGTCGCGACCGGAACCAAGATCGATCCCAAAGAATTGGAACAGTCCAGAGCCGAAGCTGCAGCCCGCAAAGCTGCCCAGGAACAGGAGCTCCGTGCGCAATATCGGGCCGTGGCCAAACGTGCCTATGGGATATTCCAGAATGCCGAACCGGCTCCGGCCAATCATGCATATTTGCAGAACAAACAAGTGCCTGCCGGGAATCTGCGCATTGATCAGTCGGGCAACCTTCTAATGCCGATGGCCAATGAAAAAGGCTTTGTCGAGAACATCCAGTCGATCCATCCCGATGGCACCAAGATGTTCCTCAAGGACGGTAAAAAACGCGGCCTGATGCATGTGATCGAAGGAAACCCCAAAGGTCCGATGATCGTCACCGAAGGCTATTCCACCGGCCAAAGCCTGCATATGGCCAGTGGTCTGACGGTGGTGGTTGCACTTGATTCCGGCAATCTCGCCCCGGTGGCCGAAGCCCTTCACAAAAAGCATCCGGATCGGCCACTGGTGATTGCCGCCGATGATGATCACGCCAAGAAGATCAATGCCGGGATCAAGGGAGCCGAACGGGCATCTGAGCTGACCGGCGCGAAGATCCTGCGTCCGGATCTGCGTGATGCCGAAAAGGCCAAGGGGCTGACCGACTTTAACGATATCCATCGGGAACGCGGGCTTGAGGCGTTGAAACGCCTCGTCACCGACCAGTTGGGTCTCACCAAGCCGAAAGCCAGAACCAGAACACGGGGACGCGAGCAGCAGGCTGCCTAGCTTGGCAGTCTGACTCCCGAAAGCCGGTGGTAAAGTTAATGCCACCGGCACCTTCTTCTCAATGCTGGAACCCTGCTATGGCCACCGAACGACACGTCATAAAAACTTATCTGAACGACGAAGAGAAAGCGCGCATCGATCAGCTTGCGCATCAAATGCGGCTATCGCGCTCGGAACTGCTCAAGCGGCTGTTGATGAACACCAAACTGCCCAGTGCCAGCGATTTTGCCGCATGGCAGGGCATTCGTGATCTGCTTAAGGTCAATGCCGATCAGGCCCGCTTAGGCAATCTGTTCAAGCTCGCCCTTGATGAACCGCTTTCGGCAGATCTTCTCAAGAAGTTTGACGGCCTTGTCCGTGATATTGAAACAACACAGGCAGAGCTCAAGACCGCTATTGGTGATATCCGCGATCAGCTTCAACCAGGTAAACGCAAGCAGCCCAAATCATGATTGCGACCAAGATCGGCAAGAAGTCGGGGGTGCCGGACAATTACACCCGGCTAGGTGAGTATATCGCGGCTGCCGAGGAAAAAGGCGAAAAGCTGCACCAGTTCTGGATCCGCAATTGCCATGCCGGCACAAATATCAAGGACCTCGATCTTGCTCTGCTAGAGATCGAAGCGGTTCGTCGTCAAAAGCCCGATATTGCCGACAAAACCTATCACCTCGTGGTTTCTTTCCGTCCTGGCGAGCAGGACAAGCTGACCAAAGATGAGCTGATGGCCATTGAGGCCGAATATGCCAAGGCACTTGGCTACGCCAATCATCAGCGGGTGGCGGGAACGCATATCAATACCGAGAATTTCCACATGCATATTGCCTTTAACAAGGTACATCCGGAAACGCTCAAGGTCGTCACACCGCATCGAGATTTTAAGATCCTCGCCAAAGTCTCGCGCGAGATGGAGAAGAAACATGGTCTGTCCATCGACCCTGGCATGACAGATGGCAAGGAGCGTGACCCAAACAAGCTGTCACCGGCAGCACGCGACTATGAAGCGCATACCTGGCAGGAATCTTTTCAGCGGCATGTGCTGAAGCATCGGGAGGAAATACTTGAGGGTTTAGGGAAGACGACGAGTTGGCAGGAAGCGCATAAGGTTTTGGCCGGATATGACATCAGCCTCAAGCTACGTGGCAATGGCATGGTTCTTATGAGCTTCGACGGTCAGGCGATGAAGGCTAGCCAGTTGGACCGATCTTGCAGCAAAAGGAGGCTTGAAGAACGGTTTGGAGTGTTTGAAGCGCAGCAAGCCAAACCACGCAAAAAAGGCGTCAAATCGAAACGCCGTTACAAGCACCGCCCGCTCGTTCGACACCGTAACACCACTGCACTCTGGCGGCGTTATCTCAGCACCCGGAAAATTCTACCTCTGCAACCTACCCTGACCGCTCGGGCCTTGCGAAACTGGAAGATGTTTTTGCTAATAGAAGCATACCAGGATCCCTTGGCCATGGTTCTGATGATCGCGCACAGGGAAATGCTTGATATCGCAACTAATTCAAGGGCCAAAAGCGGAGCAAATTCTAAGAAATCTCCCAAAATCCAAACCCAACTGTCACGTTAACCGTCAGTCTAACTGATTAAATGTTACAGCCACGCGCCAGTGTTCTTTATTCTCCGGATCACATGACACGTTAAAAGTTAGACCGTCCAACTCGCCCCCTTGGAGTAGAATTTGGGCCGTTATCTTATGAACAGCTTTGGATATGTCTTTCGGGCTTGGACGTTTATAATTCTTAAGGAAAACTTCTGCGCATCCAGATTTTATACAAACGTTGTTGAGGTCCACTGATCGTATACTTGGCTTTGGTTTTGTAGCCACGTTACCAGTATTAAATGCTTCAACAGGCGCTCTAGGAGGAACAACCCCACCGTTATCCGAAAAAGCCTTTAATCGTTGAGGGTCTTCCAATAGCCACGAGATGTTGCCTCCAGCTTTTAATACCCTAGATCGAACCTTTTTGTATGGTGTCGGTGTCTCCTCGGAAACAATTCCCTGCCTCGAAGCTTCAGCTAGCGCCCGCACATAAGATAGTTCTCTGTTTTCTCTCAGTTTTTGGGCAGCCACATTTCGTTGTTGGATTTTATCCAGAGCCTCTTTTTCCTGTGAGAACAACTGCAGGAAAAGCTCCTTCCGATCTGGGATTCTATTGACCCACGGCAATATTCCTCCGGCTTTTTCAATAGATACCCTCAGTTTTTTTGGAGGTTTCTGCGGTAGTGGTTCTCGACGAGCTTTTATCTTTGCCAAAGTCTCTAGAAATTTTCGTTCGCTGCCGTGAGGAGCATATCTAGAAAAATCGTCGTCCTTCGGTTTGTCTGACTGTTTTTGATGGACCAATGCAGAGCGTCTCTCATCAGAAAGCGTTGAACGACTTCCCCAAGCCGTTCCCCGCCTTCCAATGCGAATAATGCTGCTTCCTCCGGAGTATCCACCTCGTCCCATCAAAACCTCTTGGCAATGAGTGGGCGCAACTAAATTGTTGCAGCCCCTCCCACAATATCCATCAGTTTAGCGTAATCGGTAACGACGTCGTATTTCACCCGCTCTCCGACAACACCTTCGCTGATTTCATTGAAGAACTTTCGAGCACATTCGATTTTAGTGCGTTCTATCTCCCTGAGCTTCATGGAAGATAGGGAGCCCTTGGTTTCTGCAACAAAGTAAATATGCTTAATGCTGCCCTCTTTGAACGATATCGCCCAATCTGGATTGTAGTCCCCAACCGGCGTAGGAATGAGGAAGCCACGCGGGAGCTTGGCATAGACGACAACCTCGCTGCTGGTATCCAGTTCCTCTACAAAACGCTTCTCGACGTCAGAATCGGTGACCACATAGTCATGGACATGGTCCTTCATTCGCATCGCGTGAGTGAAGTCCTGACCGGTCTGATTCGCCGTGAAGATGTCCACGCCATAGCGGTCAGAGACCGCATCATATTCCAGCCGTTCGATAATCATCGTCGCTTTCTGTTCGGCAATGAGGCGCGAGGCTTCAGCTATAAAATGTTCAGGGTTTTGTTTGAACTGCCCAAAAACATTGGCCTCGATACCAGACAGAATAGTCGCTGCCGTCGCCCGCGTAAGGCGGGCATTCTCGGCGACTTTTCCGACGAGGTCATATTTGACCAACGAGTGAACTGAGCCACCTTGCTCGGTTGCCGTGGCGGTGACCTTGAAACCGTCCCCGGTCTTCAACTGGTCATCGGTTAGATCGTCCAGCTGCTCGCCGACCTGCACGGTGTACTGCAAAGGCGTGACACGGAGCTGGCTATCAAGGGCACTGATGCATTTGCGGATAAGCTCGTCTGAATCGAAATCGACCCGGTAGACTGCTTTCTGATTGATCCGGGCCCAAAGCTCCTGAAACTCCTTCTTCTCGAAATTAGCGTTCAGGGGGTTGGTCTTGGGCTTGCGACCGTCCTCGATCTTCGGTAGTTGGGCATCGCTGAAGACGCTGTCGATCAACTGGAAAACCTGTTCCGCATGGGCCTTCAGATCTTCGGGCAAATCGGCCAGCGTTCCCGCTTCCTTAGCCTCATGATAGGTCTCCGAAACCTGATCAGCGTCGTCGGTATAGTCGTTCTTGACCAGATAGCGATAAATCTGCTTCGCCATGGCCGGGGTAATTTCGACAGCACCGGTGTCCGTGACGATGATCTTGCCGATGAAATAGGCTTCCGTAGCTTGACGCGGCCGCGCCGAAAGGGTGTCGGAGATTTCCTTCTGCAAGCCGCCGACAAAGTCGCGATAGCTCTCACTCGCCACAACATTCAGAATATTGATGTCATGCACGATGGTCGGGTTGTCCATCCGGTCGCCATGGCGATCTACAGACAGACGCAGGCCACGCCCCACTTCCTGACGGCGGGAAATAGTGTTGTCGCTATGCTTCAGCATGCACATAACGAACACATTCGGGTTATCCCAGCCTTCACGAAGAGCTGAATGGGAGAAAATGAACCTGGTTGGTTCGTCAAACGAGAGAAGTCGCTCCTTATCTTTGAGGATCAAATCATAGGCGTCGACGTCATCCGACAGTCCAGCATTCTCGCCCCGCGCAACAGCGTTCGGGTCTTTCAAACGACTGGTTTTCTTGTCTATGGAGAAATAGCCGTTGTGGGTCTTAGCCACATCAATGCCATCAAGGTGCTTACGGTAGGCTTCGTTGTCAATTGCCAACTCGGATAGATACTCGTCTTTCAAGAGCGCATACTCTTCCTCGAACATCCGCGCGTATTCGCCTTTCTCGTCTGCCTGATCGTAGTCGCGATATTTGACTACCTCATCAATGAAGAAGAGGGACAACACCTTGATACCTTGGGCGAAGAGCTGTTTTTCTTTATCGAGATGCGCCTTGATTGTTTCACGTATCTGAATGCGCCGGATGTCCTGTTCGGACACATCGCCTGTCGCTTCCCCAGCCTTCAGCACAATGCCATTGGTGAATTCGACGGTATCGTGGTTGTAGTCGATCTGCGAAATGGTGAAGCCGTCTCGATATTGGTCCAGCTCGCCAGACTCCGTGAACAGGTCGTCTCGGAACTCCAGCCGCCGAAGCTGGCGCTTGATCTCGCCGGACTTTAGCTTCACCTCCAGCTCGATCCGTGCCACGGGCGCCTTCTTCGAAATGTCGATCCCTTCGAGATAGAGATAGGCATTCGTCCCGGCCAGGCCGCGCGTATGGATGCCGCGCACAGCAATCTTTTTTACCAGTTTCTGATTATAGGCGTCGAGCGCGTCGAGACGGTGGATCTTGTTGTGCTGAGTCTTGTGGGTAGCCGAGTAACGCAGGATCATCAGCGGCTTAAACTTGGGCAGGGCCTCTATGGTGGCCTTGCCTTCCATCTTCTGCGGCTCATCCAGAATAAGGATGGGACGGTTGCTGGCAATCACGTCGATGGGACGGCGGGACTGGAAATCATCCAGTTCGTCATAGATACGGCGATTATCTGCACCACGAGAGGCAAAGGCCTGAATGTTGATCACCATGACGTTGATCCCGGCGTCCGACGAAAAACTCTCCAGCTCATGAAGGCGCTTGGAATTGTAAATGAAGAAACGCGCTTTCTCGCCATAGCTCTCGGCGAAATGGTCGGCGGTGATCTGGAGTGATTTATAAACTCCCTCACGAATTGCGATGCTCGGTACCATAACGATAAACTTAGACCAGCCATAGCGCTTGTTCATCTCGAACATGGTCTTGATATAGCAATAGGTCTTGCCAGTGCCGGTCTCCATCTCAATGTCGAGATTGAACCTGCAGCCAACGTTCGTTACCAGCGTGTCAGACAAGGGCAGGTTCTGACGGCGCTGCACGTCCTTAACGTTATTGAGTACTTGCAAGTCGGACAGGGCAATATCTGCGTTTTTGGACCCTTCATCGAATGTACTCACCTGCACCTTGCGGCCAGGATCTATCCTGTAAGTTACGCCTCTCACGTTCGGCTGGCCCGCAAAGCAGTCCACAACGGATTCGACAGCATTGGTCTGGTAGGGTTGGACCTTAAATTTCAGCTTCATAACACCACCTAAATCGACTTGACTTCAGTGGCAGGAGAAAGTTGGCGAAAAATCTGCTCCACGTTAATTCTTACTGCGTCAGAATCGAACCCATTATCTCGGAACACGACACGAAGAGGCTCAGTTTTCGCCAGCTCTTTGACCACTTCCTCGGAAACTCCCCGATCAAAGCACGCAACCAAAGCATTTTGGTCTACGAAGAACACACTTTTGCCATGAACCGTATCGCGCCGTATCGGCAAAGTTAGATCAACTCCCCAATCGACTAAAACTTGGAACAGCAGATCTTCCGCTTCGCGGTCGTGTTTAATGTGATCAACAGCCTCCAACAAATTCTTCTGGTCAACATCATCAGGACGATAAAACACGTCTTCCATATTTGATGAATCAACTTTTAACACGCGGAAGCCGACATCTCGTTTCCAATTGGGATGACGTTCACCCTTTAAAACCGTCTGACCAGCTCGGCGGATCCGTTCTTTTCCTATTTCAGCTATAGTACTCAGGCCAGCTTTACCCGCAGGACTTTTCGGATCTGTCGCTTCTGGTAACTGCACCATAATGAAACGTCTATTACCACCATCTTGGGCGTTCATCTGCAACACGGCATCGGCAGTACTTGAAGATCCAGAAAAGAAGTCCAAAACCAGATCACCTGCATTTGAACTGGTAGCAATACCAAGCATGCGACGGATCAGCTTTGTGGGTTTTGGTGTGTCAAATACAGCACTTCCAAATAACCTTTTGATTTCTTGCCCGCCCTCGTCTGTAGTCCCCGAACTCTTGTAGTCCCATACATCAACAGGAACCAAACCATCCGTTTGCTCAGTCAAGAAAAGTTTCAACCTTGGGAACTCAGCTCTTCCATCTTTTCCCCACCAGAGCCGACCTTCCGCTATATGTATTTCATTCTCTGATTTGCTGTACTTCCAAGCATGAGTTGGATGAGTGACCATCTGATCTGTAAATGGGTTCTTTATGCCGTAAACGAGATTTGGCCTAGCCTCTTTAGTAGCTGGATTCACATAAGATGATGTCATCCAAGGACCACGCGGATCATCATCTAGGTTTCTATAGTTCGAATCCGACTTCTCGGTTCTCGGCTCTTTAATTACCTCCAATTTTTCCGATTTCCGATAAACAATAATAGTGTCTTTTAGCGAATAGAATCTTTTCGCATTATTACTACGAGTATACCTCTTTTCCCATGCAATTTGGGCCACGAAATTATTTTCGCCAAACACCTCATCACAAACTTTCCTGAGATTAGCAACCTCTCCATCATCAATACTTATAAATATAATTCCCATATCGCTGAGAAGATTACGAGCAAGACGTAATCTTGAAAAAATCATTGAAAGCCAATCAGAATGAAACCTTCCATTGCTTTCATTATTTGCAACAAGTTTTTTACCATCAGAATCTTTAATGCTCGATTGGACGTCGAACCTTTCTGAGCTTACCGAGAAGTCATCATTATAAATAAAGTCATTTCCCGTATTATAAGGCGGATCAATATAGATCATCTTAACTTTACCAAGATAAGTCTCTTGAATAAGCTTTAACGTTTCGAGATTATCACCCTCAATAAATAAGTTCTGGGTGGAGTTAAATTCTACACTATCTGAAATACAGGGACGCAATGTATTCGCAGTCGGAGTATTCGCAGCAACCAATGCCTCACGTTTTCCTGGCCAGTCAAGTCTATACCGCTCAACAGGTCCTTCAACAATCTGCCCACATAGCTCTTGGCGCAACAAGTCAAAATCGACCGAAACACGAGGTTCGCCATTTGAGTCACGAAATTCAGTAATACAGCTTGGGAACAGGCTTCGAATTTTCTCAATATTTTCTCGAGTTATATCGGATGTATGCATTTTTAATTTATCCATAATACAACACTCACCAAAAAATAAAAAAACTATGAATTTTGAATTTCATAAAGAAGATCCCAAGTGTCACCAAGTTTACGATCGTTGAAAGACCTGAATCTATCTTTAAAAGAGCTATAAGACATCACTTCATCTTCAGTAGACACCCAATCCCTTACCTCAGATACATTATAACCATGATAACCAACACCAGCAGATCTTATAATTTTATCCGAGTTTTGATTTACATCCAACACTTTCATTAATTTTACATCAGTTTTATCATCAAGATAGTTCACCAAGTACAAATCAGCACCGTATCCTGCTTGATGAAAAACCTTAACGACAGTCCACAAACTTAGAAATTTTCTTTTATTTTTATACCAATAAAAATTTGGGTGACTAACTTCAGGAGAAACAGATATTGACTTTAAAAATTCAAATATAACGAACCTCCATTTCCCTTCTTTTTTTTCCAAAAAAAGAGATTCTATGTCAAAGTTCCTACCAGGAGAACCATCCAGTAAATCAATTAACAACCTTGCAGCAGAGTCATCTGCCGCTGACAATGACTTCGATTTATTTTCCAAATCTGACACACTAATTCTCCATACCAACTTGATCATCTAACATCGACTGCAATTCATACTTAGCTTGTCGAAGCTCCGCATTTATCGCCACACGTTTATTAAATTGCCTCTCTCGATTAATCCTTAACTTGATCTGCTCAATTTCACGAGCTTTGGAACGCACAGCCTCTATTAGACGCAAGTACGCCCCAATATCCAAACCAGCCGCTTTGTGAACGAAAATTTCGGAAGGCAAGATAGCCATAAGAATTCGCTCATAGAGCACACCCAAATCAAGCGCCAGAGGCAGCGGCACTCGAATGACTTTCTCAGGTATCCAATCAGTAGCAAAATACCCACTTGAACTCCATTTCATGCCAACTTGTTCTGAAGGTTTTTTGAGCGCCGCAACGACCTTGCACTTCCCACTCCATATCAACTCGAATACCAGCGGAAACGGAATCGCCTTGTCGATCGCACGCAAAACTGCCTCATCCAACTTGCCGGACTTGAGAGATATGCTGAAAACCTGAATCTCTGGTACAGATGCGGTAGCGTTCAGGTTGATAGTTTCGGGCGCCAGCTTGTAGCGCCAAGTGATCTGGTCAACCTCGCGAACAAACAGATCCTTCAGGGCCGCATTGGCACCAGCATGCTCGTAAATCTTGCTCTTCGGCACTACGCGTCCGAAGGCAGCGCTGTTCGGGTAATCGAAGAAAGCGCTCACGCTTCACCCCCCTCAACAACCACAAAGGCAATCAACTCAAAATCGTTCAACCCTGCGATGGCATGCACCAGCGCCGTGGTTTTACCGCCACTGAACAAGCTATCAATGTCCTTCTCTTCCTTTATCTCAATCATCGACCGAATGGCACAGGAAAGAAGGTCAGAATAACGGTCCATTTGCTGGCCGTCTCGAGTTCGCTCGTTGAAGATGCGGCAGACCTCCGGCATGGACTCAGAACGTCCTTTGCAACTGGTGCGGATCAAATCGAGAAGGCGTTTGACTTCGGTATGGTCGACGACAATTTCACCATCGTCACTGATATAAACAAGATAAAATGGATGCAGGCGGTTTTGCTGGTTAATGTTGACGCTGTCATGGATGTTCTTGAGCACAAAGATCGCCCCCGGCTGAAGCCCGAGCTCAGGCTGCGCTGGTACGACGGCATGCATGCCGTTCGGCAGGTTATCCAGCTCGCCATGTTCCTTTACGTAGTTGAGCAAGTCCATACGGAAATCGTTGAGGCCAAGATCGGTGATGGAGATACCCGTCTTTACGTCTTCCAGCTCAATCACCTCGTCCTGAAGGCGCTTCAGCTGGTCTTTGCGATAAGCGATATCACTCGACTTGGCTGTGAGGACGTTGTCGTCGCCGGTGGCACTTACATCGGCGATCACCATGCGGTTCTCGACCCGCTCTTTTAGATTAATGTACTCATCCAGAGTGATGTCAGGCCAATAATTCACCAGTTGAATCTGACTATTCGGCGAACCAATACGATCGATCCGGCCAAAACGCTGAATAATGCGCACCGGGTTCCAATGAATGTCATAATTCACGAGAAAATCGCAGTCCTGAAGGTTCTGCCCCTCAGAAATGCAATCAGTGCCAATCAGGATATCGAGCTCGCCCGGTTCATTAGGCAGAACAATATCCTTTTCCTTCGAGCGCGGTGAAAACATGGTCAAGACGCTTTGAAAGCCGTATCCTTTTTTCAGCGTCGTTTTCGGTGTATCCGAGCCTGTCACCTTTCCGGCATGCAAGCCCATCGCCTGGGCAAACGGTGCCAGATTGGCATAAAGGTAATCAGCCGTATCGGCAAAGGCGGTGAAGATCAGCACCTTCCGATTACCAGGATTGATCGGTTCTCTGATTTTGTTCTGAAGCAGCGTCTTCAAGTTCTGAAGTTTGGCGTCATCTTCTGGCTCAACCTTCTCCATCGACGTGATTAACCCGTCAATCAACGCAAGGTCGCCTTCAAGGTCATGCTTCCATGACGGCAGATCCATGTCGGCAAGGCTAATCTTCACCTTTTTACCGACGGTGAAGTCTCCAAGGCCCGCCAGATCGTCATCCTCTGCATCCAGCAAGTCTGCATCGTCCAGATAGTCACTGACGCTTTGCCCCTCACCTGAACGCTCATATTCATTGATAGCGTCGAGTGCGCGAGTGATATTGTCACCCAACGCCCGTAAAGTAATACGGAATGCCTCAACCGAGCTTTCCAGTCGCTTGAGAAGATTGGTGGTCATCAATGCCTGAAGGCTGCGCTCGCGGTCAGCCTGACGCAATTTACCTCGCCCCCCCTCGACCTGGGTGTCGTAGATCTCTTCATACTTCCGCAAGCGGCTCTGTAAAATGTAACTGATTGGCGCATAAACCGAGAGCTTCAGGACGGAAAGCTGAGCGAAGATTTCGTTCAGGCCCATAACATCTGTGCGCGTGGTGATCGCACAATGGAACGAAATCGGCTTTCTGCGTTCGGGGAATTTTCCAATATCCTTCGTGTCGTAAAACGTCTCAATATGCCTGCGAGACCGCGCGATGGTCACTGCATCCAGAAGTTCAAAAAAGTCAAAATCGAGCGCCTTCAGAATAGAGGCCGCTGTTCGCTCCTCTGCTGGAAGGTCGGACCAGGCATTGAAGGTTTTCTGGGCACGGCGGAAGATTTCTTCAACGCTGGCCTGTGATTTTAGGTTCTTACTAAGAGCGTCAGACTCACCTTCATAGGCCAGTGCGAGCTGGTTACGAAGATCAGTAAACCGGTTGTTCACGGGGGTCGCCGACAGCATCAAAACCTTGGTCTTCACACCGGCACGAATGACCTGGTTCATCAGCTTCTGATACCGTGTCTCGCGATCCTTATAGACGTCGTTGTTCCGGAAATTGTGGGACTCGTCGATCACGACAAGATCATAGTTGCCCCAGTTCACCCGGTTCAGCGGGATACCGAATGAATCTCCAGACGTGCGCGATAGGTCCGTATGGCACAAGACGTCATAATTCAGACGATCCTTCGCGAAAATGTTCGTTTTCAGGTTGGTATTGTAGTTGCGCCAGTTGTCAGCGAGCTTTTTCGGACAAAGTACCAGCACAGCACGGTTACGCAGCTCGTAATATTTGATGACCGCCAAGGCAGTGAAGGTCTTTCCAAGCCCAACACTGTCAGCAAGGATACAACCGTTATAGGTTTCCAGCTTGTTGATGATGCCTGTAGCCGCATCGCGCTGATAGTTGAACAGTTTGTTCCAGACCACGCTATCACGGTAGCCGGTGAGGTCGTTAGGTAGAACGTCCTCGTCAATATCCTCCAGAAAATCCTGAAAAATATTATAGAGCATCAGGAAGTAAATGCGCTCTGGAGAGTTCTCCTGATACACGGACTCGATATGATTACAGATCGCTTCAGTGACATCCTGTACCTTGTCCGGATCCGACCAAATTTGGTCGAACAATTGGAGATACATCTGGCTATGGTTAGGGTCTTCAAAGCGTGTAACAAAGTTGGAAACGGCGTCACCCTTTTGATAGCCCAGATCAACCGCCGTAAAGCCACTGATTGGCATATAGGCAATGCCTTCACCCCTGCCGTCCACGTGCATAAATTGTTGCATCTGTGCTTTTGTCGTATTGGAGCGGAAGCGCGCTTTCTTACGGATCCAATCCGCACATTCCCTTGCAACCGCGCGCTGGGTTAATTTATTGCGCAGATGTATCTCAAATTCTGTTCCATATAACCCAGTTTCGCGCCGGTTCTTCGGAATGAAAAACTCCCGTTTTTCCTTGCGCATACGGCCTGTCGCTTCGGTCGGAACAAAGGTTGGAGCGGTAAAAATGAACTGTAAACTCTCGATCTTTGACAGTTCTGATTTCAGCGCCTCGAATGCATAAATCGAGAAACATGACGCTGCGATCTTAAGACGGGATCCTCGACCAATGGTTCCTTTAACATCGTCTCCAAGAAGCTGGGTCGTGTTGTCAATAATCTTCATTCCGCCTCACCATCGACATCACTTTACGAGCGCACCTAATTCTTCGCCTATCGTTCTCACCTGCTTCTCTTCATAGGTGCATTCCAAAGCCGCGTCCACAGCCCAACGGTTTCAATACATCAAAGAGAATTTAATCAAGGTTCGTTGAGCATGGCATCGCCATGCGAATAAGCAGGAAGCCCGTCCGGGCTGTTTGGTGGGC
>TARA_R110000868_G_scaffold251412_7_pt1 | contig 14842 bp, 14 predicted proteins | sample TARA_R110000868 | Tara Oceans TARA_R110000868 (sample SAMEA4397489) | marine metagenome | biome: Polar Biome; feature: [SRF] surface water layer (ENVO:00010504); material: water (ENVO:00002006), including particulate matter (ENVO:01000060) such as... | depth 5 m | reverse complement strand
CTGGTTTACAAAGTATATTTGAAATGTTATTGCGCTTTGGTAGATATCTAAAAGCGTTGACTGTTGAAGGATGGGAAACCTTCACAGAATTTTTAGGGTTTGAGGGACATGCAGATGGTGCTTGGCGATGGGAAATGCCAGTATCATCTACGCAATTACCTCCCGTTGCTGAACCTACATTAACATGATTCAAAAACAACTGCTTTGCACATTTTCTGACAGCAACAGATACTTGTCGGTCGTAGAGGAAATAAAAAAGACCTACGACATGGCAGACAACAAAATATTTGTGTTTGCTAACGAAAAGAATCTAAGAGAAATATATCTTACATTCAATATCGTTAAAAACATCGACTCACGAATTAAATACCCGAATACAATCAGTGTTCACAGAAAGAAGCAAACCAACACGCTTTATACGCTTAATGCGATGAACAGATTGATTGAAGACGAAAACAACGGAGTATTTGATAAAACATTCCAGTTGAACTGGGAATTGTATCAAAATAGCATCATTTTAGTAGCTGATCCTGGTGTAAAAATAGTTGGATTAAAGCTGTTTTCCGTGCTTTCTTGGTGATACTTATTTATACCTTGACGGTCCTCTGCACATGATGTAGAGTGTTGTCATGGTGATTCGTTACGAATCTTAATTTAAGTGAATTAAGAATACTTAACTAATTAACCGTTAAACTAATTAACTAATTAAACTAATTATGGCACTAAATATATCGCAGCTAAAGAGTCGCTTGAACTCCCTTTCAAGCCAAGGTTCTGGAAACAGCAAGAAGAATGATGTTCTCTGGAAGCCTAATCCCGGTAAGCAAGTTGTCCGTATTGTTCCCTACAAGTTCAATCCCGAGAATCCGTTTATCGAACTCAAGTTCCACTATAATATCAATGGTAAAACCTACTTGTCTCCTGACAGTTTTGGTCGTCCAGATCCTATTGTGGAGTTTGCCAATCGTTTGAAGAAGACTGGTTCTAAGGAAGATTGGCAGATGGGTCGTAAGATGGAACCCAAGATGCGCACATTCGCTCCAGTGATCGTTCGTGGTCAAGAGAGTGAGGGTGTGAAGTTCTGGGGATTCGGTAAGACTGTGTATCAAGAACTTGTGTCGGTTTGTCTTGACCCAGAGTATGGTGATATTACTGACCCCGCAAGTGGTCGTGACATTACTATCGAATTCAAGACTGCAGAAGAGACTGGTAAGAGTTTCCCAGAGACCACAGTTCGTGTGAAGCCAAATGTCACACCTGCTGTCGATCCTAAGAATCCTCAATTGATTGAGTCTCTCAAGAATCAGACCAACATCCTTGACCTTTTCCCAGAGTTGTCTTATGACGAACTCAAGGATGTTATGGATAAGTGGTTGAATCCAGAGACCGAAACTGCCGAGGTTGAAGTTCCTGCCGGAACTGAAGCTGAAGCTGAAGAAGTGGCTGTTGAAACTGCTCCAAAGGTTACGCCAGTCGCTCCGGCGAAGACTAGTGTCGCACCAAAGGCAGAATCTAAGAAGGCTCCTTTTGTGTCTCCCACTGCAAAGAAGTCAACTGGTCAATCTACTGATGTAGAGAAGGCTTTTGACGATTTGTTCAACTCCTAAAAACAATAAATAAAGCCGGTGGAGTTTTTTATACCCCACCGGCTTTCTAGTTATACACGTTATGGCAAAAAAATCAAACAACGCACAAGATTCCAACCGAGACGATCTAATCGACTTACTCCAAAATGAGCTTAACAAGGCTAATAAGGATGGTGGAAAGATCGCGTATAAGTTGGATGAACAAGATAATCCTGCTGATATCACGGATTGGATAAGCACTGGTTCGTCTATTTTGGATTTAGCAATTAGTAATCGACCGCACGGTGGATTGCCAGTTGGTAAAATGGTAGAATTTAACGGCCTTGAAGGAACCGGTAAAAGTTTGTTATCAGCGCATGTCGTGGCTGATACACAAAAGAAGGGTGGAATTGCAGTTGTTATCGATACCGAAAATGCTGCTGCTCCCGAATTCTGGAAGAGCCTTGGTGTAAATCTATCTAAACTTCTGTATGTTCAATGTGAAACCGTCGAGGACATTTTTGAACAGATGGAGAAGATGATTGCAATTGTGAGAAAGTCTAATAAGGATCGTATTCTCACAATCATTGTTGACTCTGTGGCTGCTGCTTCTACAAAGGCAGAACTAGAGAGTGATCATGGCAAGGATGGTTATGCAACTGGTAAGAGTATTATTATCAGTAAGGCTATGAGAAAGATCACCACTATGATTGGTCGTCAGAAGGTTCTTACTGTATTCACTAACCAACTACGTCAAAACCTTAATGCTATGGCATTTGGTGATAAGTATGTGGTGAGTGGTGGTAAAGCACTGGCATATCATTGTAGTGTTCGTGTTCGGCTTAACAACACTGGTAAGCTCAAGAAGGGTGAGGAAATCATCGGAAATGAGTGTAAGGCAGTTGTTGTTAAGAATCGTATGGGTCCGCCCAATCGACTTGCCAATTTCGATATCTACTATGATAGCGGAATTGCCGACTATAGCAGTTGGATTAAAGTTCTTAAGGACAATAATCTGATTAAACAAGGTGGTGCATATTATACCTATCAAAAGGGTGATGGCACCGAGTGGAAGTTTCAATCTAAGGATTTCATTTCTACACTACAAAATGACACAAAGCTAAAGGAAGAAATTTACTTGAAGATTTGTGATTCGGTTATTATGAAATACAAAGACCCAAACAGCAAGATTGTTGAGGACGCAGAAGTGTCGTCTACTGAAGAAGACGCTGGATCTGAAGAATAATCATGAGTGGATTTACTTCCAACGAAAAGAAAAAGTTGTTCTCTCTGTTTGAGAACATCAAAGAGGATGTTGGGGTTAGTGGCCTTCAAAAAACCACCAACTCCGACATCCTCATCGTAGACGGTCTAAATACCTTTATTAGATCGTTTATGGCGGTTCCATCTATGAATGATGATGGAATGCACACTGGTGGTATTGCTGGTTTCTTAAAGAGTGTTGGTTATGCCATCAAACTATTGAATCCTACCCGTGTCATTGTTGTATTTGATGGTAACGGTGGTAGTCAAAAGCGTCGTAAGATCTATCCAGATTACAAAAAGGGACGTAAGACTCGTATCAAATTCAATAGAACGTATGACGATATGTCCAACAGTGACATTGAACAAAAGAATCTCAAACTGGAATTGTTGCGGTTGATCAACTATCTTGATGTGTTACCAATTACAGTAATGGCAATTGATAATATTGAAGCAGATGATGCTATTGCTTATTTGGCTGAACAGACATTCAAGGATAGCAACGTTACCATCATGTCGTCTGACAAAGACTTCTTACAGTTAGCCAGTGACAAAATTAAAATCTGGAGTCCTACCAAGAAGAAAATTTTTGGTTGTAAAGAAATTGTAGATGAATATGGTATCACATGCAATAACTTTATTTTCTATAGAGCTATGGAAGGTGATGTTAGTGATAACATCCCAGGCATTAATGGTGCTGGTCTAAAAACCATATTGAAGTGTTTTCCATTTTTGGCAGACGAACGTCAAAGTTCGTTGCAAGAAATCTATAACTATGCCGAAAACAACAAGGGCAAGTATAAGCTCTATGAAAAAGTATTGAGTGAAAAGTTAACTCTTGATCGAAACTATGAACTGATGCAGTTGAAAGACACTCAGATTCAATCGTTCACACAACTTAGAATTGAAGAAATTATTCAAAAGCCAGTCCCCAATATAAACAAACTGGTCTTCAGCAAGTTGATCAATGAGGATAAGATGTGGAATAACCTACCAAACTATATGGTGTGGTTGAATGAGACTTGGGGTAAAGTTAACAGCTTCGTAAACTAACCAGTATAAAAAGTTGAAGTTGCTACGCATGTGGTGTAGCATGGTATTATCAAATAGAAAGTAACAAATGAGCGACAAAGTAATTATCGACAACCTAAAGAAATTCGGAAATGAATTCCAAATCAAATGCATCGCCGGTCTAGTATCGGATCGTCCATTCATTGAACGATTGGCAGACATCGTAGAAGCAGACTTCTTCGAAAACGATGCCCACAAGTGGATCGTCAAGGAAAGTATCAGTTATTTTCATGAGTATCGTGATCTACCTACACTCAATGTGTTTAAAGTAAGACTCGAAACCATCACCAACGAAGCACTCAAGGCAAGTATTGTCAATAGTCTTAAGTTGGTGTATCAGAAGATGAATGATGGTGACTTGACCTTCATTAAGGAACAGTTTCTTGAATTCTGTAAGAATCAGAAGTTGAAGAATGCAATCATGGATGCCGCTGATTTGTTGGCAACTGGTGAGTATGAAAAGATCAAGAGTAAGGTTGATGAAGCTCTTAAGGCGGGTATGGAACGTAACCTCGGTCATTCATATGAGGAAGACGTTGAGAAACGTATGACCGTGATGGCTCGTAACGCAGTCAAAACCAATTGGGAGGTAATTGACGGTTTGATGGATGGCGGTCTTGGGCCTGGCGAACTCGGTATTATTACTGCATGTGCAGGTAGTGGTAAGAGTTGGGTCTTGAGTAAGATTGGTGCCGAGGCAATGAAGCAAGGTCGAAACGTTCTTCACTTCACTCTTGAGTTGAATGAAAACTACGTTGGTCTACGTTATGATAGTTGTTTTACTGGTATTGATTTCCAGAATATTCGTAACAATGTCGAGGTGGTCAAACAGAAGATCAACGAAGTGCCTGGTAAGTTGAAGATCAAGTATTTCCCAATTAAGACTGTATCGGCTCATAGTTTGAAATCACACTGTGAACGTATCCAGACGTTGGGAACCAAGATTGACATGATTATTGTGGATTACGCTGATATTCTTCGACCAATTCACAGTGACCGTAATAGTAACAGCTATCAAGAAGCTGGTGGCATTTACGAAGAGTTGAGAAGTATTGCAGGCGAACTTCAAGTTCCTATTTGGAGTGCTTCACAAAGTAATCGTGCTGCTATGGACGAAGATATTATTCAGGCTAACAACATTGCTGATAGTTATCGTAAGATTATGACCGCTGACTTTGTTATGTCACTCAGTCGTAAAGTTACCGATAAAGTTAACAACACAGCACGATTCCACATCATTAAGAATCGATTTGGACCCGATGGTTTGACCTTCCCAAGTAAGATGAATGCTGGTTGTGGTCAAATTGAAATATTCAGTGAATCCTCAAGAGAGGGTATGGCACTTCAAAATGAAATGATGGATGGAGAAAATCAGGTCAAGAAAATCTTGAAGAACAAGTGGAATGCCCACACAAACGATGATGACGAAGAATAATCGAGAGTAATCCATAGTGTGCCGTCGTGAAAAACCTGTCAAAAAAAGTTTGAAAAATATTAGACAGATGATTTACGACGGCACTTTTGATACATAATTATTTATCACCATTGTAACAAATTTATGAACAAAGAAATTTTTATTAAAAAGCGTAACGGTAAAGTTGAAAAATTCAATGCAGACAAGATCAATAAAGTTTTGCAATGGGCTACCGTTGACATTAAAGGAGTTGGTTTTGAAGAAGTAGCAATGAATGCCCATTTGTCGTTCTTCGATGGAATGACAACCAAGGACGTTCACTCTATGCTGACTGAAGCAGCTGCAAATTTGATTAGTGAAGAAAAGCCAAACTATCAGTATGTTGCTTCACGATTGTTGAATTACCATCTTCGTAAAGAAGTGTGGGGAGGAAAGAATCCGCCTAAGTTGTATGACCTTACAAAAGAGAATATTACCAACTTGGTATATGATGAAGAAATTCTTAATTGGTATACAAAACAAGAATTTGATAAGTTGGATGAATATCTAAAGCATGATCGTGATTTCAATTTCACCTATGCTGGTATCAAACAATTGTGTGATAAGTATTTGGTGCAAAATAGAGCTACCAAGAAGATTTATGAAACTCCACAGTTTGCATACATGTTGATTGCCATGACTTTTTTCAAGGACTATAAGGAAGGTCGTCTTGATTATGTAAAGAAGGCATACAACTATTTCAGCAAACACAAGATCAATTTGCCTACGCCAATCATGGCTGGTGTGAGAACTCCAATGAAGAGTTATGCTTCATGTTCTCTATTCACCGTTGATGATACTCTAAAGAGTATTTTTAGTAACAATAGTGCAGTTGGTTTTGCCACTGCAAGTCGTTATGGTATTGGATTGAATTTGAGCCGTTTGCGTGCTACTAATGCACCTATTCGTAATGGTGAAGTGATTCATACTGGTCCTATTCCATTTGCCAAGGCGTTTGAATCCACTGTGAAGTGTTGTCACCAAAATGGTATTCGTGGCGGTAGTGCTACTGTAAACTTTGCTTGGTTTCATTATGACATCATGGACATTCTTGTGTTGAAGAACAACGCAGGAACTGATGACAATCGTGTTCGTAAACTGGACTACTGTGTTGGATTAGATAAACTAATCTTTGAACGTTTCCTACAGAACAAGGACGTTACATTGTTCAGTTACCATGAATGTCCTAGTTTGTGGAACAGCTTTGGATTTGCTGACTTCAAGGAGAAGTATGAAAAAGCTGAAGCCAACAAGAACCTTAAGTTCAAGAAGAAAGTTCCTGCTCGTGAATTGATGGGATTGCTTGCCAAGGAGCGTTTGGAGACTGGACGTATTTATACCATGTTTGTCGATCATGCTAATGATCATGGAAGTTGGTTGGAACAAGTGGATACCAGTAACCTTTGTCTTGAAGTTAATCATCCATTGATTCCTATTGAAGATGTTAATGATAAGAATGGTGAGATTGGTGTTTGTATTTTAGCTGCTGTCAATTGGCTTGAGATTAAGGATGATGTTGAAATGAAGAGTGTTTGTGAAGTTATCGTCAGAATGTTGGATTCTTTGATCGAACACCAGAATTATTTTGTTCCGGCTGCTGAGAATTTTGCTAAGAAACGCCGTAGTCTCGGAGTTGGTGTGAGTAATTTGGCTGCTTATCTTGCCCGTGAAGGTGTCAAGTATTGGGACAAAAACGCACCAAACATTGTTGCCAAGATGATGGAAAAACAGAGTTTCTATTTGATTGAGGCATCTGTTGAAATGTCTAAGGAACTTGGTAAGTGTGAGAAATTTGATAAAACAAAGTTTAGTCAAGGAGTATTGCCAATTGATACTTACAAGAGAGACGTTGACGAATTTATCACTGAACCTCTACATATGAATTGGGAAACTCTAAGAGAAGAAATCAAGAAGTATGGTATGAGACATTCTACTCTTACAGCCTGTATGCCTGTGGAGTCAAGCAGTGTGATTCAGAGTTCCACCAATGGTATTGAGCCTCCACGTAGTTTGATTAGTTTCAAGGGAAGCAAGAGCAACATTTTGCCCGTGGTAGTTCCAGGTATTGATAAGTTTAAGGAACACTATACATTTGCTTTTGACATGCCTGACAACGATGGATATCTTAAGGTAGCGGCTGCAATTCAGAAATTTACTGACATGAGTATCAGCACCAACACCTATTATGTTCCTTCAAGGTATCCTAGTAACAAAGTTCCCGTTCAAGAAGTTATTAAGGATATGTTGATGGCATACAAGTATGGACTTAAGAATTTGTATTACGCTAATACCGATGATGGTGACAAACAAACCGCTATGGATCACAAACAGGTTGAAGTAACAAAGCCTGAACCAAAGATTGAACAACAATCTGGTTGTGAAAGCGGTGCCTGTGCTTTATAATGAAAGGACGAACATGAAGACCGTATTGAATAAATCTAATATTGACGCAACAAAGAACCCATTGTTTCTCGGAGATGATCTATCACTTCAACGATATGATAAACAAAAGTATCCGAAGTTTTATGATCTATATGACCAACAATTAAACTTCTTTTGGAGGCCGCAAGAAGTTTCCTTGGTCAAGGATATTAGTGACTACAAGAATCTTTCTGATGAGGAACGATTTGTATTTGATAGTAATCTGAAGTTCCAGACTATGACCGATAGCATGTTGAGTCGTAGTATTCACCAAATTATGAAACATGTCACCAACCCCGAGCTGGAGATTTGTATGAACACTTGGAGTTTCTTTGAAACCATCCACAGTAATAGTTATACTTATATTTTGAACAATGTCTATCCCGATGCTACCAAGTTCTTCGACAGCATTCTTGAAGACAAGGAAATTGTTAAACGTGCCAAGGCTATTAGTGAAAAGTATGACGCTTTGTTGGCGACTGATAAAGATGATATACGTCAGCAGATATTCGATGCTATTTTGGCCACTCAAATCACTGAAGGTCTGGTTTTTTATGTATCGTTTGCTTGCTCCTTTTATTTCGGGTATCGTGGTAAGATGGAAGGTAATGCAAAGATTATCAAGTTTATTAGCCGTGACGAAAACCTCCACGTTGCAATTACTCAAAATATTCTTCGTTATTTGTCAGAAAACAAAGATGAAGGCTTCCAAGATATTATCAAGAAGTCCGAAGACAAAGTTTACGAAGCCTACAAAATCGCAGTAGAAGCCGAAAAGGATTGGGCCAATTATCTATTCAGTAAGGGTAATCTGGTTGGATTGACCAATGAGAGTTTGAACACTTACGTTGAGTGGTTAGCTAATAATCGTCTACAAAGCATTGGTTATAAGAAGTTGTATCCTAATGCCAAGACCAATCCTCTGGCTGGTTGGTTGGACAGTTATTACGATAGTAAGAAACTTCAAGTGGCTCCTCAAGAAACCGAGTTGAGTAGCTATGTAAAAGGTGTGGATAACACTATTAGTGAGACTGCATTTGATGGATTTAAACTATAAATAATGTGTCACTTTTATAGAGTGGCGTATATTTATATGATAGACTTACCATATGAACTATAGAGATCAACTGAAAAATGCTGTTAAAAAGATTGTAAGAGAGGTCATTGAGGAAAAGACTACTCACGTTAATGAGACTTGGGCCGACATGATTGAATCTTTATCTAAAGAAATCAAGAAGCCTATTACACTTGATGACGCTGGAAATTACAATGTTTGTGAGTGTGAACCACATCACATCAACATTCGTCCTATAGTTCATGATATCTTCGACCTACAATATTTCAAAGATGGTGTAGAACGTCAAAAGATATTGTATATTCCATTTGCTGATGTTAAAAAATATGTCAAACAGTGGTTGGGTTCGAAAGAACTAAATTATGTTGATAATGCTTACGAAAAGAATGTAGAAAATAGTAAGGATAAAGAAGGTGGTAAGAAAGCAGATAAGTCAGCAGAAGAACAAAATTTAGTTGATCCAGAAAAGGATAATAAGGTAATAAAGTCTATCAAGGCTAAGTCTATGAACGACCCAAAGGACGATCCAACTGAACCTATGCGTCCTATCGGAAAGACTGAAAAACAAGTGGATTACAAGTCTAAGAAGCCATCATACGAACCACCAAAGCTTCCAAAGAACTTGCAAAAGTTGGTGGTTAAATATACCAAGGGTGGTAAGACTCGTAAAAAGTAATTTAATCTGTTATGTCAGATGGTGAATTCAATCCTAATAGTTACGACGCGGTATTGGCATCTATCAATACCCAATTAAAATCGATGAATTCTACTCTGGAAAAGATGCAGACAAATGAAATTGAAAATAACAAGACAATACAAGAAAAGATAGAGAAAGTAGAAAAGCAAATTGATACAAAAATTGACAATTTTAATACCAATTTGACAAAGAGTATAACCGAAGTAAATAATAAAGTTATTGCATTGGAATATTTCAGATACTATCTCGCTGGTCTAGTAACTGCTGCATCTGCTGTTGGAGGTGCAGTTTTTTCATTTATAGCAAATAAATGGTTTGGTGGCGGCGGAGGACCAACGCCACCACACGCTTGAATAAACATCTTGGTTTAACGTCCAATCTTTGTCGGTCTAACTTATAACTAAAAGGACAAATATGAATAAAATGGTAATGGGTATTGCTCTTGCTTCAGTATTAGCATCCCAATCGGTCAAGGCGGGAGATCGTGAATGGGCAACAGTTGGTAAAGTTTTGACAGGTGTCGCAGTTGTTCATGTTATTGATAGAATCGTAAATCCTCCTCCACAAGTAGTTTATGTTCAACAACCAGTAGTGGTTCAACAACCTGTGATTGTTCAACCAACACCAGTGGTTTATGTGCAGCCTGCTCCAGTTGTGTATTATGCCGCACCTAGTGTGGTAGTTTATCCAACCCCAGTTTATTATGGTCATTATCATCACCACCATCACTGGCATCGTTGATTTAAATAAAAATAACAAAACAAACCGCTGACAAAATCAGCGGTTTTTTTATTTTTGGCGTTGACATACGGAAGCTGTGTGGTAAGATAGGTTGTAGATAGAACGTCTATGAAAAACAAAAAAGGCACTGAAATGAATTTGACCACTACGGCAAACTTTGATATTAAGAAATTCCTCGATACTTGTAAGGATCTACGTCCATCATCTTTGATCATGGATGACACCAAGTGGAAGTATATGGTTCGGTCCACAATTCGTGGCAAGAACATTCTACTGCTCGGGCCCACTGGATGTGGTAAGACTCTTGCTGCTCAGACCGTTGCCAAGGTTGTTGGTAAGGAAAATAAGTTTTTTTACTTTAATCTTGGTGCTACTCAAGATGCCCGTGCATCTCTTATCGGAAATACTCACTTTGACAAGTCTTCTGGAACCTTCTTCAAGGAGTCTAGTTTTGTGAAGGCTATTCGCACTCCCAACGCCATCATTCTTCTTGACGAGATTTCTCGCAGTCACCACGATGGTGTTAATATTTTAATGACTGTTCTTGATGACCTCCAACGGTATCTTCGACTTGATGAGAAGGAAGATAGTGAAATCGTGAAGGTTGCGGATGGGGTCACATTTATTGCTACCGCAAACGTTGGTAATGAATACACTGCTACCCGTGTTATGGACCGTGCTTTGCTTTCACGTTTCCCAGTCAAGATCGAAATGACCCCTCTGGATCGTGCTAGTGAGTTTGAACTGCTTAAGAACCGTTTCAATATCACCGATGCAGAAAAGATTGATATGCTTAATGCTGTGTGCGATATCGCAGATCACACTCGTAAGCAAGTCAAGATGGAAGACAGCAAGATCAACAACTTTCTTCCTACTCGTTCCACAGTAGAGATTGCGGAACTTATTGTTGACGGATTTAATTTGCTTGAAATTGCCGAGACTACCATTTATCCTAACTTCAGTGAAGATGGTGGCGTTGACAGTGAACGCACCTACATTAGACAGCTTGTTCAAAAGTATATCAAGACTGAGACCAAGACCAATCTGTTTAACGATCCTATCAAGGAATCTTCTACCGTTCCGTTTTAATAGTAACAATTAACAAATAACCGATTTAATTTATGGGAAATCAGCACAGCGACTTCTGGATGAAGGATTATGATATCGATTGGGATTTTACAGACGAATCCGATGATCTTGATACTTCAAATGCCCAGACGGAAACGACTGCCCATTTGATTAGGTTGGCTGCCGCACGTAGGGCTATTTCCAACTACGTATCAATTCTCACTAGTAAAAACGTCCCCGTCATGTTTAACGATCAAAACGTTAGTATGACTGATGGTAAGACTGTTTATATTGGTGCTGATGTTAATGAGAAGAATAACTTTGATGTGGCTGTTGGATTGGCGCTGCATGAAGGCAGCCACATCTGTTATTCTGATTTTGATCTGTATAAGACCCTATGGCAGAAAGTTCCTAGGGAGATCTATGATTATGCTTCTAAACTCAACATTTCAAAAGAAGAAGTGGCGAATGTCTGCAAGACGTTGTTCAATATTATTGAAGACCGATACATCGACTACACCATTTACAAGAACGCTCCAGGCTACCGAGGATACTACGAGGCGCTTTACGACAAGTATTTCAATACGTCAGTAATTGATGATGGACTCAAGAGTGATCTATACAGAACTCTCAACACTGAGTCATATCTCTATCGTATTATTAATATTACCAACGCACACACCGATTTGAATGCTTTGCCTGGGTTGTATGAAATTGCCAAGACTCTGAATTTGACTGACATTGTTCGTCTTAAGACTGGCCGTGATCGACTTGATTGTGCTTTTGAGATTGTCACAATCATTTTCAAGAATATTAATGCGGAACCGCCCAAACCCAAGATTGAAGTTCAGACTGATATGCCTGCGTCTGGAAATGGTGATCAAAAGGAGTCGTCTGAAAGCCAGACCAATATTAGTAAAAAGTCAGCCGAGAAGAGTTCTGAGAAGAAAGACTCCGAAGAAAAGGATTCCAAGTCTGAAGATGATATTCTTGGTGGCGACACTACTGGTGTAGAATCTACGGATGAACCTAACTCTAAGGACAATATTGGTGATGATAAAAGTATATCTCAAACCAAAAAGATCAAAATTGCAAAGGCTTTTCAAAAGCAAAAGGAATTTGTTGCTGGTAACATAAAGAAGAAGAAGGTTTCCAAGAAGGAGAATCAAGTTCTTAATGTTTTGGAACGTAGTCAGATTGATCTGGTTGACGTTGGTGCAGACTATGTTGTGAGTCAAAACAACGTAGGTGCTATTGAATGTATTTTGGTCAAGAACCTTACTAGGGAACTGGCAACGTCAGAGGAGTTCCCTCTTGGACCTGCGAGGTCTTGGTATGGATATAAGGATGTGAGTTCCATTCCACAAGTTATTGATCTTCAAAAGATTATCGACCAAGGTATTTCTCTTGGCGTTAAGATTGGAAAACGTCTTCAATTCCGCAATGAAGTGAATATTGAGAAGTTTTCTCGTAGGGAAACTGGACGGCTTGATAAACGCATTATTCATGAGTTGGGATTTGATGCAAAAAATATCTTTTATACCACTGTGACTTCAAAGTATAAGAAGATAAATTTTCATATCAGTGTCGATGCTAGTGCCAGTATGAGAGGTAATAAGTGGCGTAAGACCATGCTTCTTTGCACCGCTATTGCCAAGGCGGCTAGTATGTTGGAGAACATTCACGTTACAATCAGTTTTAGGTCTACTATGGATAAGATGTCATATGTTGTTATGGCATATGATTCTAATAAGGACAAGATTTCCAAGGTCAAGAGTTTGTTTGCTTATATTCATCCAGATGGACTAACTCCAGAGGGATTGAGTTTTGAGGCGATTATGAAGGAAATGCCTGAGTCTGGGTCTGAAACTGATAGTTACTTTATTAATATTTCTGATGGTGAACCGTGCTTTTCGTTCAATGGCGAAAGTGTGCAGAACCCTGTTGGATATAGTGGTGCCGATGCTGCTTCTCATACTCGGAAGCAAGTCAATAAGATTCGCAATATGAACTACAAGGTAATTTCTTACTTTATTAATGAATCAAATGAATTGTCACCACAACTTACCGCGTTGTTCAAAACGATGTATGGCAAGGACAGTGTGTTTATCAATGTAGAAAATCTCAATCAGATTGTGAACACGCTCAATAAAAAGATGTTGGAAAGTGTTGACGTATAACAACTCTTCTGATATAATTTAAAAACAGGTAGAATATACCTAAACTATAAACATAAATACAAGAAAGGATAAAACATGAAAAAGACTGATCGTAAGAACAAGACAAACCTCACCGTCAATTGGCCGAAGAATATCTTCACTATTGAGGAGTTGAATGAGAAGAACCCTGAATTTGTCAACATCACGTTGCGAGTTAGACTCAAGAACGCAATTTCCGACAATGCTGTGTCTGAAGTTGGATATCTACACAATGGTAAGGGCCGCCCTCGTTTGGTGTTGGCGTGTTCTCCTATTACTCAAGAACATATTGCTGAAGCAAAGAGTAAGAGTGTTGTTTTGAAGGATGGATTGAGCGTCAACGTTTTGAGTGTCAATACTTCCAAGCAAGAGTCTGCTGTCACGATTATTGAGTCAACTAAATCACAGAGTGTTACTATGTCTGTGTAATAATTGATTCAAACATTGTGGGACCAAAGCGGACTAAGCTTAAGCTGTCCGCTTTTTTCTTTTGAATAATAAAGAATTGAAGCATTTTTCATGTGTTTTTTGATGTTTTTTACAACGCCTTCGCACATGTTCCAACTACCATAATAGATGGGTTCATCCAATTGACTATCAAATATACTAAATGATCTTTGACTCGTTTCGAATACAAAAAACGTTTCTTCTTTTGGATTGATCTTTTTGAACTTCATGATATACTAATTTATAAATATGGATGTATTACAAGAATATTTTAGCGGAGTAGAACAATTCGACTACGAAGGCAACAAGAAGAAACTTATTGATAATCTTGACTATCTTAAGTCGATGACTGTAGAAGAACAAACCTTCTACAAAAAGTGGATCGAACTTCAAGAGTTGAATCATTATTCTGAAAGAGCCGCTGTTGCCAAAAATAAAATCTGGACTCCTACAGATCTTAATGACGAAACTAGAACTATCAGTGAAATTGAGAATATTAAACCCACTGTAGTTCATGTAACCAACGATGCGTTAGATACTGAGTGGGTTATGCTTAGGACTTTTGTCCACACTATGGCATATGATCAAACTCCAGGCAGATTCATTAAGTTGTTTATTAGTGATGGAAATAAAGATAATCCTAGATACCTCGGTGTAATTAGTATGTCTAGTGATGTTATTACTATTACTGATCGTGACAATTACATTGGTTGGACTCCCGATGTTAAACTCAAAGCAAAGAAACTAAATAATAGTGCAATTGGTAGTTGTATTATGTCCACGCAACCGTTTGGATATAACTTCTTGGGTGGCAAGTTGATTGCGGGACTTGTTACCGGCGAA
>TARA_R110000868_G_scaffold411716_1_pt1 | contig 14849 bp, 29 predicted proteins | sample TARA_R110000868 | Tara Oceans TARA_R110000868 (sample SAMEA4397489) | marine metagenome | biome: Polar Biome; feature: [SRF] surface water layer (ENVO:00010504); material: water (ENVO:00002006), including particulate matter (ENVO:01000060) such as... | depth 5 m | reverse complement strand
TCGCACAAACAATCTGTTTATTGCTTCTCAATATGTCATAGAACTATTTTGTTTCAGGAATTAAATTAATTTCTAAAACAGAAACCAAAGATACGGGATAAATTATTCAGATGTCAACTAATTTTTAAAATTAAATCATCTTTTTTATCATCATATCAAAGGCATAAAAAAAGAAGTGCTAGATTGATTCTAACACTTCTCAAAAATGATGAAAAAGAATTACTTCTTTTCAGCGTCTTCTTCAGGTTCTGTAGAAACTTCTTCAACCTTAACTGATTCTTCCTCAACAGCTGAAGGTTCTTCTAAATTGATTTCAGCTTTTGGTTCAGAAGAAGTAGTTGGAGTATTAGATTTACCCGCTCTCCTTGTACGTTTTTTCTTAGCATCTTTACCTTCCGGTTGCACATCATTATAATCAACCAGTTCAATAACAGCCATTTCCGCACCATCACCTTGTCGAAATCCAATTTTAATAATCCTAGTATATCCACCTGGGCGATCTTTGCATTTTGGACCTATCTCATCAAATAAAGCAGTAACTATGTACTTATCTTGAAGTGAGGAAAATACTTGCGATCTATTGTGATGGTTATCTTCTTTAGCTCTGGTAATTAGAGGCTCAATAAACCCACGTAGTTCTTTTGCTTTTGCAATTGTTGTTACAATTCTATGCTCTTTCACTAATGCTGTAGCAAGTGCTCGCATTGTCGCTTTTCTATGAGAAGAAGTACGACTTAGTTTTCTACCTTTTACTCTATGGCGCATGATTCAATTTCCTGTTCTTAGTCCAAATATTTTGCTACATCCATTCCGAACTGAAGATTTTTTTCTTCAATTACTTCGATAAGCTCCGTTAACGACTTCTTACCAAAATTTCGGAATTTTAAAAGATCTTGTTCATCTCTAGCTACTAACTCACCAATAGAATTGATGTTTGCAGATTTAAGACAGTTATAAGCACGTACACTTAGGTTTAGATCTTCTATGCTTGTTCTTAAAAGATTAGCAACACGTTGCTTTTCCGCATCTACTTCTTCTTCTTCTTGAGTAAATGGCTCTTCAATTTTTTCTGTAATAAATTTTTCGATGTGTTCTTTAAGAATCTTACCAGCCAAAGTAAGTGCTTCTTTTGCATTTACAGACCCGTCAGTCTCAACATCCATTACTAGTTTTTCATAATCGGTACGCTGTCCAACACGAACATTTTCTACATTAAATTTTACCGATTTAATTGGTGTGTAGATTGCATCAATTGCAATTAAGTTTATGTCTTCTTCTTCAAAAGAAATCTCTTCTGCAGGAACATACCCTCTACCACGGCCAACTCTAAGTTCTATTTCCAGCTCAGCATCATCAGCAAGATTAGCTATAACTAATTCAGTATTAAGAACCTCATACTCACCTGTTGCAGCATCAATATCTGCAGCAGTCAAAGTTCCACTTCCTTTCTTACTAATGTGGATTACACCACTACTTTGTTCAACCTGCTTAAATCTAACCTGCTTAAAGTTTAAGATGATTTCATATACATCTTCCTTTACGCCTTTGATACTTGAATATTCATGATCAACACCGTTAATTTTTACAGCGTTAATAGCTATACCTGGTAGAGATGAAAGAAGAACACGACGGAATGAATTTCCGATTGTTACTCCAAATCCTCTTTCAAGTGGTTGTAATACAAAGGTGCCAAAATTATCTTCGTCTTTTACAACGTCTAAACTTTCCGGCATTTGAATGCTATAGTTACTCATATTGATACGGTAAACTTTTAAAATTACTTCGAATAAAGCTCAACAATAAGCTGAACATTGATGTTTTCTGGAATTTCTTCCAAAGTAGGCTCATATAGAAACTTGCCACTTTTAGACTTAGGGTCTATTTCAACCCACTTATATTTATTTCGCGGCGCACTACTAAGAGAATCTGTCACTAATTCTAAATCTCTAGACTTTGGTCGCAATGAAATAACATCACCAGCTCTTACTACATATGATGGAATGTTAACAGTACTGCCATTAACAACTATATGTTTATGAGAAACTAGTTGACGAGCTTGTCGTCTTGTTTTAGTGAATCCCATTCTAAAAACAGTATTATCTAAACGCGATTCTAATGATTGGAGTAAGATTTCACCAGTTACGCCATCTTTAGCAGTAGCAGCTTCATACAAGTTACGGAATTGCTTTTCTAGCAAGCCATATGTGTATTTTGCTTTCTGCTTCTCTTCAAGCTGAACAGCGTATTCTGATTTACGTTGAAACCTAGATCTGCCATGTTGACCAGGACCATACGGTTTACGTTCTAATGCTTTACTTGCTCCAAAGATTGGCTCTTTAAAACGTCTAGCTTTTTTTTGTTTTGGGCCTCTATATCTTGCCATTTCTTGCTACAATTACGAATTAAACTCTTCTACGTTTTGGTGGTCGGCATCCATTATGAGGTATAGGAGTTCTATCTACAATAGATGAAACTTCTAAGCCCGCATTTGCCATTGCTCTAACAGCCGCTTCTCTGCCTGAGCCAGGTCCTTTTACAAATACAGCAACTTTACGGAGTCCCATTTCATGAGCCGATTTTGCTGCAGTTTCTGCACTAAGCTGAGCAGCATAAGGTGTATTTTTTCTTGAACCTTTGAATCCTTCTTTACCAGCAGAAGACCAAGAAAGCACATTCCCGTTAGAATCTGTGATTGTTACAATCACATTATTGAATGTAGCTTTTACAAAAGCTAATCCATTAGGATCACTTACCTGTTTCTTCTTTTTTCTTTTCGCCGCTACTGCTGCGCTTGCTTGTTTCTTAGCCATGTTTACTTATGTATTAAATTACTTAGTAACTTTCTTTTTACCGGCAACAGTACGCTTCTTACCCTTACGAGTACGTGCGTTTGTTTGAGTACGCTGCCCACGAACAGGCAATCCTCTACGGTGTCTGATGCCACGGTAACTTCCAATTTCTATTAAACGACGAATGTTACCATTAACCTCACTACGCAATGCACCTTCGAGTTTATACTCTTCAAGAAGATTACGGATAGCAGTTACTTGCTCATCAGTCCAATCTTGAACCTTAATGTCAGGATCAATATCAAGTTGAGAAAAAATCTTCTCAGACTGTGAGCGACCTATCCCATATATATAAGTAAGGCTAATTAAGCCTCGTTTCTGTTTTGGTAAATCAATTCCAGCAATACGTGCCATAAAATACTCTTATGCTATTATCCCTGACGCTGCTTATGGCGCGGGTTTTTCTTATTGATTACGTACAAGCGACCTTTTCGTCTAACGATTTTGTCGTCTGCACTTCTTTTTTTAACCGAAGATCTTGTTTTCATGTCTACAGTGATTATTTATATCGATAAGTGATTCTTCCTTTAGTCAAATCGTAAGGCGACATTTCTACCGCTACACGATCACCTGGCAAAATTTTGATGTAATACATTCTCATTTTACCAGAAACATGAGCCAAAATTTCGTGGCCATTTTCTAGTTGCACTTTAAATTGTGCATTAGGTAATGCTTCTAAAATTTCACCGTCTTGTTTTATCGGCTCTTGTTTAGCCATACTGAATTACTTTATCCTGATTTTTTGATAGCTCGGCAATATAATCAAAAGTACTTAAAATTTCAGCTTTTCCTTCTCTAACTACGACATCATGTTCGAAGTGAGCAGAAATGCTTCCATCGGCAGTAACTATTGTCCAACCATCATTCAAAGTTTCAACTTTCCATGAACCCATGTTTATCATAGGTTCAATAGCGAGGGTCATACCTGATCTCAGACGTTCACCTCTGCTTTTCTTACCATAGTTAGGTACTGATGGATCTTCGTGCAATGACTTGCCCAATCCATGCCCAACTAAATCTCTTACAACTCCATATCCCTCATTCTCACAATGAGTTTGGATAGAGTTTCCAATATCTCCAGTTCTGTTTCCATGAATCGCTTGATCTATTCCAACATAAAGCGATTCTAGTGTTGTTCTCAATAAATTCAAAACTTTATCATCACAATCACCTACAGCAAATGTATAGGCGTGATCTCCAAAGTATCCATCCTTTTCAACACCACAATCAATAGAAACAACATCACCTTCTTCCAACATTCGATCACTCGGAATCCCGTGAACAACCTCTTCGTTCACCGAAATACAAAGTGTACCAGGAAATGGATTGTTTCTTGGTCCATAACCTTTGAAAGCTGGCCGGGCATTATTTGCCAATATAAAATCTTCGGCTATCCGATCAAGCTTTCCAGTTGTTACACCAGGTTCAATAAATTTACCAACTTCACCAAGTGTCCTAGAAACAATTTGCGCACTTTCACGCATTTTTTCTATTTCCGATTCACTTTTGAGATAGATCATTCTATTAAGCGCGTCTACTGCGACCTTTGATCTTTCCTGTTTTCATAAAACCATCATAATGACGCATCATTAAGTGGCTCTCAATCTGTTGTAATGTATCTAAAGCAACACCTACAATAATCAACAAGCTAGTTCCACCATAAAAAAGTGCAAAGCCTGGGGTAACCCCAAAGTTGATAACGATAGCTGGAAGAATCGCTACAAAAGAAAGAAATAGTGAACCTGGAAGGGTAATTTTTGTCAAAATATTATCAATGAACTCAACGGTTGATTTACCAGGACGTACACCAGGTATGAATCCACCTTGTCTTTTCATAGTATCAGCCATTTCCTTAGGATTGATAGCGATAGCTGTATAGAAAAATGTAAAAAACACACAGATCAAGAAGAATACTACAGAGTATAAAAATCCTGAATAGTCTACTGACCAAGACGTTAGCATTTGTATTGTTTCATTCTCTGGAAAGAAAGAACCAACCGTGCTTGGAATAAACATAATTGATTGCGCGAATATAATAGGCATTACTCCTGCAGCATTAACTCGAAGTGGTAAATATTGAGTTGTACCACCATAAACTTTTCGCCCAACAACACGCTTAGCATATTGTACAGGAATTTTTCTAGTTCCCTGTGTAAGTAACACAACAGCTGCAATAATCAATACCAATACTGCAATTTCAATTAACACGATAATCGCATTACTCTTTGTAGTAACCTCATTTATCAAGTTGGCAGGTAAAACCGCTATAATACCAATCATAATTATTAACGAGATTCCATTACCAATTCCACGGTCTGTAATACGCTCACCCAACCACATCACGAAAGTTGTACCAGCTGTTAATACAATAATCGAAGTTATTGTAAAAGCAAAATGGTTAACTACAATAGCTTGGGGAGCAGTTGCCATTAAATTAATTGAAAAAGCAATTGCTTGAAGTGCCGTAATTCCAACCGTTCCATATCTAGTCAAACGAGTTATTTTACGTCTTCCTTCCTCTCCTTCTCTTTGAAGTTTCTGAAAATAAGGAACGACAGCACCCATCAACTGAATAATAATTGAAGCCGTTATGTAAGGCATAATTCCTAAAGCAAATACACCCGCCCTAGAAAAAGCACCTCCCACAAACATATCAAACAAACCTAGAAGACTATTAGAAGCCCCTGCTGTTGCGTTCAACAATTCAGAAGCATCTACGCCTGGTAAAGTAATATAGCTACCTACCCGGTAAACCATAAGAATCCCAACAGTATATAAAATCCTGTTTTTGAGATCTTCTATTTTAAAGATGTTGCGGAAGTTTTCTATCAGACTCATTCGTCGTTAGATCCGGTTATTTAATTAGTGTAAGTGAACCGCCAGCTTTCTCTACTTTTTCAACAGCAGATTTGCTTGCAGCATGTGCTTCAATTTCAACTTTGGTTTTGAACTCACCACTACCTAGTATTTTCACTAAGTCGTTTTTATGAGCTAGCCCAGCAGAAATAAAGTCTGCTATTGTAACTTTTTCAGTAAGTTTGCCTGCTTCAATATATTCAGCAACTGTTTCTAAGTTTACTGGTCTAAATTCTGTTCTATTTGGATTTTTAAAACCAAACTTAGGAACTCTACGTTGTAGTGGCATTTGACCACCCTCAAACCAAGCTCTTCTAGAGTAACCTGCTCGAGATTTTTGTCCGTTCATTCCACGACCAGACTCTTGTCCTTTTCCTGAACCCTCACCACGTCCTACACGTTTTCCACTTTTAGTATTTGGTGACGGTGCTTTTAAATTGCTTAAATCCATGATTCAAATATGTTATAGGTATTAACCTTCAAATACTTTATTAAGAGAGACCCCTCTACGTTGAGCTACCTCAACAGGGTCTGTTAATTCTTTCAATGCCTGAAACGCAGCTTTCACCATGTTATGAGGATTTGAAGAACCTTGAGACTTTGACAGAATGTTATGTACACCTGCAACATCCAGTAAATTCTTTACTGCTCCACCGGCAATTACACCAGTACCATCAGAGGCAGGACGAAGTAACACTTTACCAGCACCAGCTTTTCCAACAACTGGGTGATAAATACTTTTACTTGCAGTTAGAGGAATTCTGATCAAATTCTTTTTTGCATTATCGAATCCTTTTTGGATAGCATCAGAAACTTCATTCGCTTTTCCAAGACCATGACCTACTACACCATTTCCATCTCCAACAACTACAATAGCGTTGAAACTAAAACGGCGACCACCTTTTACTACTTTTGCTACACGGTTTACGTGAACTAGTTTTTCTTCTAAATTCAGGTTCCCGGCAGGGATAGATTGTTTTCTTCTTACTTTAGGCATTGTTTAATTCGGTTCGATTAAAACTCTAAACCACCATCACGGGCACCTTCGGCAGCCGCTTTGATAATTCCATGATATTTGTATCCACTTCTATCGAATACAATTTTTTTAATTCCTTTATCTTGAGCTAGTTTGGCAAGTTCCACACCTACTTCTTTTGCTTTCTCAATACCAGATTCTCCCTTGCTTGAAGCAACGGTAGTACCGGACGCATCATCAATAAGCTGTAAATAAGTATACTTATTACTTTTAAAAACGCTCAATCTTGGTCGCTCAGCAGTACCATGTACTGTAGATCTGATTCTAGATCTTATCTTGTTACGACGTTCTGTTGCTTTTTTACTCTTATTCATTTCTTAATTTCCTTATTTAGCAGCTGATTTACCGGCTTTACGGCGAATTTGCTCACCAACATATCTTATACCTTTTCCTTTGTAAGGTTCAGGCTTTCTAAATGATCTAATCTTAGCTGACACTTGACCTACAAGCTCTTTATCAATTCCTGAAATTACAAGAATTGGGTTCTTACTTGATTTAGTATCCACATCAATACTAATTCCTTCTGGAGCTACAAAAAATATTGGGTGTGAGTAACCTAAGTTAAGCTCAAGTACATCGCCATTCATTGCCGCACGAAAACCAACTCCAATAATTTCTAGTTTTTTGGTATATCCATCAGTTACACCTTGAACCATATTGTTGATAAGTGCTCTGTATAAACCATGTAGTGCACGGTCTGACTTGATATCTGAAATTCGCGATACAATAAGTTCGCTTTCAGTTTTTTCAACAGAAATGTTTGGGTGAATTTGAAGTGTATTTGAACCTTTTTCCCCTTTTACAGTGATTACGTTATCTGCGCTTATGCTTAGATCAACTTTATCAGAGAGAGGTACGGGTAATTTTCCTATTCGAGACATAGTTATAAACTGTTTTTTAGTAAACGGTGCACAATACTTCGCCGCCAACATTTAGTTTGCGAGCTTCTTTGTCTGTCATTACACCTTTCGAAGTAGAAAGTATTACTACTCCAAGGCCATTCTGTGAACGTGGAACATCATCTGAACCACTATACTTTCTAAGACCTGGCTTTGAATAGCGGGTTAAATCGCGAATTACAGGAAGGCCATATGAATCATATTTCAGAAACATTCTGATCACACCTTGCTTTCCGTCTTCAATATCGATGAATTTGGAGATATATCCTTTATCAACTAGGATTTTCGCCATTGCACGCTTCAACTTAGAAGCAGGTACATCAACCTTACGGTGACCTGCAGTCTGTGCGTTACGAATACGTGTTAAAAAATCTGCTATCGGATCGTTCATAGTTTTTTACCAGCTTGCTTTTCTTACGCCTGGGATTTTTCCTGCCAGTGCTAATTCACGGAATTTAATACGAGAAACTCCATACTTACCAATGTAACCACGGCCACGGCCAGTGATACTACAACGATTTCTTACTCGAGTTGGACTCGCGTTTCTTGGAAGTTTCTGTAATGCTTCGTAATCGCCTGCTTCTTTTAAAGCAGCACGTTTTTCAGCATACTTTTCTACCGTTGCTTTTCTTTTTTCGTTACGTGCTATCCAGGATTTTTTAGCCATAGTGGATGTTCTCTTAGTTTCTTCTTTTAAATGGCATGCCAAAGTACTTAAGCAATGCGAAAGCTTCTTCGTCTGTTTCAGCGGAGGTTACAAATGTAATGTCCATGCCATGCATTTTTGTAACTCTATCGGTATCAATTTCTGGGAAAATAGTGTGCTCTTTAACACCTACTGTATAATTCCCTCTCCCATCAAAACTTTTGTCTGGAATACCTTGGAAGTCACGAGTTCTTGGAAGCGCAAGGTTTATGAATCTATCTAAAAATTCAAACATGATGCGTCCTCTAAGAGTAACTTTACACCCAATAGGCATACCTTCTCTCAACTTAAAGTTAGATATTGATTTCTTAGCTTTTGTTGTAACAGGTTGTTGACCCGTAATTAAAGCCACGTTTTCAACAACAGTATCAAGAGCTTTTTTGTCTTGAATTGCTTCTCCAACTCCAACATTGATGACAATTTTTTGAAGCTTAGGTAACGCCATAACATTGGTGTAACTAAACTGTTCTGTCAGCTTTGATGTAATTTCTTCTTTGTAAAGAGTGTGTAGTCTTGCTTCAGCCATTTTTAATCACACAAATTATTTGTCTATGATTTCGCCATTGGTCTTAGCGTAACGTACCCAACGACCTTTGCCGTTTTCTTCAATACGCTTGCGACCAATTCGAGATGGCTCGTTTGATGAAGGATCTACAACCATAACATTAGAGATATGAATTGGGGCTTCCTTATGAACTCGACCACCTTGTTGATTTTCTTGTGAAGGCTTTTCGTGATGTGTTCTAACATTTATTCCTTCAACAAGAACACGGTTCTTGTCTGGAAAAACCATTAGTACTCTTCCTTTTTTGCCTTTGTCATTTCCAGCAATAACTAAAACGTTATCACTTTTTTTGACGTGTAATTTCTTTTGTTTGTTGAACCTGCGTGGCATTACTCTATTCCTTTAAAGTACTTCCGGTGCAAGAGAAACGATTTTCATATAGCTTTTCTCACGAAGTTCGCGAGCAACTGGGCCGAAAATACGAGTTCCTACCGGTTCTTTATCTTTGTTAATAACTACAGCGGCGTTTTCATCAAAACGGATATAACTTCCATCTCGGCGCCGAAATTCTTTTTTTGTTCTTACAATCACTGCTTTAATAACATCACCTTTCTTAACGTTGCCGCCAGGTAGTGCTGTTTTTACCGAAGCAGCGATTATATCGCCAACCCGTGCATATCTTCTTTTGGAATCTCCCAAAACTTTGATACACATGATCTTTTTTGCTCCGCTGTTGTCAGCTGTGTTTAATACTGTTTGTGTTTGAACCATCGCTAATTCCTAAATCTATGCGTTATTTAGCTTTTTCAACGATTTCCACTAAACGCCATGTTTTGCGCTTTGATAGTGGACGGGTAGACATGATACGAACTGTATCACCTATACCTGCTTCATTGTTTTCGTCATGAGCCATATACTTTGTAGTTTTGGTAATAAACTTCCCATAAATAGGGTGCTTTACCTGACGATCAACGGCAACAGATATACTCTTGTCCATTTTATCGCTAACTACTCGGCCGGTTCTTTCCCGACGTTGTGCTCTTTCAATTTTTTGTGCTTCTTCTGCCATAGTCAAAATCCTACTGATTACTCAGCACTTCCTTTTTCGTTAATAACGGTTTTCAGACGTGCTATTTCTCGTCTGTGACTTTTTATTCGAGCAGGGTTTTCAAGCTGCCCAGTAACAGATTTAGAAAAACTCAAATTCTGTAAAGCTGATTTCTCATCTTTAATGCGAGCTTCCAATTCTGTCGTAGATAAATCTCTAAGTTCGTGTGTTTTCATTTTTACTTCCTTTTATCCGTTTAGGTCTCTACGAACCACAAACTTTGTTTTAATTGGAAGCTTATGAGCAGCACGTCGCATAGCTTCGCGAGCTCTTTCTTCCGATACACCAGCGATTTCAAATAAAATTCTACCAGGCTTAACAACAGATACCCAGTGATCTAAAGCACCTTTACCTTTACCCATTCGAGTTTCAGCAGGCTTACTTGTCATTGGTTGATCTGGAAAAACTCTAATAAAAGTTTGCCCATCACGCTGTAAAGAACGAGCAATAGCAACACGACAAGCTTCTATCTGTCTAGCTGTGATAAACTTTGGCTCGATTGCTTTAAGTGCAAAGTCACCAAAACTAATAAGGTGTCCTCTATTCGCTTTTCCTTTAAGGTTAGCACGGTGAACACGTCGTCTTTTAACTCTTTTTGGTTCTAACATCGTTACTTACTTATCTATTGTTGTTGTTAGCGCGATTTCCAGAGCGGTTGTTATTACGATTTCGACGTCTGTTATTTCTTCTGTCGTTGCCGTCTCCGCCTCTTCTTCCACGAGATTGATCTGCTTCTTGCTGAGCTTTTGCTCCAGGAGTTAGATCAACATCTCCAATAATTTCGCCTTTAAAAATCCAAACGCTTACTCCAATTGAACCATAAATAGTATTTGAAGTAGATGTAGCGTAATCAATATCAGCTCTAAGGGTATGCAAAGGAATTTGCCCTTCTTTATACTGTTCAGTACGAGCCATTTCAGCACCGCCTAAACGACCTGCACATCTCACTTTAATACCTTTTGCTCCCATTCGCATTGCAGATGCAATAGCTGTTTTCATAGCTCGTCGAAAAGAAACTCTCGCTTGAAGTTGCTGTGCTATGTTTTGTGCAACTAAGCTTGAGTCTAACTCAGGCCGCTTAATTTCACTTACATTAATTTGAACTTCTTTGTTGGTGATTTTCTTTAACTCTTCACGGAGTAATTCAATTTGCTCACCACCTTTCCCAATGATTACACCAGGTCGGCTAGTTCTGAGCGTAAGCAGAATTCTCTTTGGAGTTCTTTCAATTACTACATTTGATAACCCACCGTTACGAAGACGGGTTTGCAGATATTCGCGAAGCTTTGTGTCTTCTAACACTAAAGCAGGTTGGTTATCTTCTGAATACCAGTTAGAATCCCAACCGCGAATAATTCCTAATCTAAAACCAACTGGATTTGTTTTTTGTCCCAAGGTATTACTCGTTTAGTCGTTTACCATTTCTTCAATACGTTTTGCTACCACAACAGTGATATGACAAGAACGCTTATTAATTCGGTGAGCCCTTCCCTGCGGTGCAGGTTGTATTCTTTTAAGGGTTACGCCTTCATCTACAAAGATTGTTTTGACGATCAAATCTTCATCTTCAAAACGTTCTTCTTGAAACTTATCACGCAAATTTGCTGCTGCAGATTTAATTACTTTTGCAACTTCTGATGCAGATCCTTTTTTAGTGAATTCTAGTCTCTTAAGAGCCTTATCAACTTGAGCGCCACGAACAGCATCGGCTACTAACCTAACTTTACGAGGTGCTCTTCTTAAATGTCTCTGTATGGCTTTCGCCTCTAATACTGGAGTATCCATTTACTCTACCTTATTTAGCTTTTTTCATTGGATGCCCACGGAAAGTACGTGTTGGTGCAAATTCACCAAGCTTGTGTCCTACCATGTTTTCAGTAATAAAAACAGGTATAAACTGCTTTCCATTATGTACAGCAAGTGTTAAACCAATAAAATCTGGAGTTACTAGAGAACCCCTAGACCATGTTTTGATCACTTTTTTATTTCCGCTTTCGTTGGCCTCATCAATCTTCCGTTGAAGTTTGTAATGAATAAAAGGCCCTTTTTTTAATGAGCGTGGCATACTTACAGTTCTTATTTCTTAGTGTTTCTTCTTCTGATGATGTACTTAGAAGACAATTTCTTGCGATTTCTAGTCTTCTTACCTTTAGCCATCTGACCCCAAGGTGAACGAGGATGTCCTCCAGAGGACTTACCTTCACCACCACCCATTGGGTGATCAACGGGGTTCATCGCAACACCACGAGTTTGTGGACGACGACCTAACCAGCGGCTACGACCTGCTTTACCAATAGTAGTGTTCATATGATCTGGATTACTTGTTGTACCAACAGTGGCTAAACAAGTGCCTAAAATCAATCTTACTTCACCAGAAGGAAGCTTTACACTTACATACTTTTCTTGCTTACCAAGTAACTGAGCAACTGTACCTGCACTTCTACAAATAATTGCACCTCTACCTGGCTCTAATTCAATCGAATGAATAAATGTACCAGGAGGCATATGTCTCAATTCAAGAGCATTTCCGAGATCGGGAGAAACTTTTGATCCAGAAATAACAGTATCTCCAACTTTTAAACCATTTGGAGCAATAATATATCTTCTTTCACCATCAGCATATGCTAGTAAAGCAATACGTGCAGTACGGTTTGGATCGTATTCAATTGTTTGCACTCTTGCCGGTATATCGAATTTATTTCTTTTAAAATCGATAATACGGTAACGTCTTTTGTGACCTCCACCTCTATGGCGCGATGTTTTACGTCCATGATGATTACGTCCACCGGATTTGTCAATACCTAAAGTAAGTGACTTAACTGGTTTATTTGTGGTAACATCATCAAACACAGGAGCTATCCTATGTCTGGTACCGGGTGTATTTGGTTTTAATTTCCTTGTAGCCATTTATCTATAGTCCTAAATTTCGCTGAAGAAATCGATTTCGCCTTCCTGGATAGTGATAATCGCTTTTTTCCAGGTTGCTGATCTTCCTGCCTGAAAACCACTTCGGGTATGTCTACCTTTTGGTTTAGACGGCATTATTAATGTATTAACTTTGGCAACTTTAACACCAGGATAATGAGCCTCAACAGCTTTCTTAATTTCGGGTTTGGTTGCACTTTTTACTACTTCAAAAGTGTACTTATTTTCCAATTCTTGAAGTCTACTTAGTTTTTCTGTGATCACAGGTCGGATTAATATACTCATACTGTAACCTCCTCAGAATTTGATTCAATACTGTTTTCGAGAACAGAGATTGCACTCTCTTGAATCACGATTACATCAGCATTAAGAATTTGATATGAATTTGGTTTGTTACCTTCAAGTACAGAAACTCCACCAATGTTTCTTGCAGAAACATATACACTTTTATCTGATTCAGAAGTAACTATCAATACTTTTTTTCCTGTTAACTCAAAAGCTGCAAGCATATCAACAACTTGCTTAGTTTTTGGTGTTTCGAAAGTAAAGTCATTAACAATAGTAATTGCTTCAGAAGCTGCTTTTACTGAAAGTGCAGACTTCCTAGCAAGTTGAACAACTTTCTTATTTAGTTTAAAACTATAATCACGTGGCTTTGGTCCAAAAGTTGTTCCACCTTTTCTTAAAAGAGGTGATTTTGCACTACCACGACGAGCATTTCCAGTTCCTTTCTGACGGTAAAGTTTCTTAGTACTACCAACTACTTCAGATCTGCCCTTAGTACTGTGAGTACCTTGGCGTTTATTGGCCATATGGCGACGAACGTCTTCATACAATACAACTTCATTAGGCTCAATTGCGAAAATTGAATCGCTCAATTCAGCTTTTTTGCTGCTTTTACTTCCGTCTATTTTATAAATATCTAATTTCATATCGATTAAGCCTCAGCAGATTTGTTGAATATTTCAACGTAGCCACCATTAGGTCCGGGAACACTTCCTGTTACTAATATTAAATTAGATTCAGAAAGGATTTTAGCAATGCTTAAGTTTTTAATTTTCACTCTTGTATTACCGTGTTGTCCACCCATTTTCATTCCCTTAAAAACTCGAGCAGGGTCAGAAGCACCACCAATAGAACCAGGAGCTCTTAATCGGTTATGTTGTCCATGAGTTGCATCTCCAACACCACTAAAATTATGTCTTTTTACAACACCAGTAAAACCGTGTCCCTTTGATGTACCTACGATATCAACAATATCACCTATTGAGAATACATCTTCCAAAGAGAGTTCATCACCTTCTACCAAACCTTCTGGAAGATAGTTTCTAAATTCCTTTACTACTGCCTTTCCTGATGTACCTGCTTTTGCAAGATGACCAGTAACAGACTTAGAAATATTTTTTTCTTTTTTGTCAAAACTAGAAACTTGAACAGCATTATAACCATCTGTTTCTTCAGTTTTGATTTGAGTAATAACAGCGGCTGGAACTTCAACGACAGTCACAGGTATACTGCGACCTATTTCATCAAAGACGCTTGTCATCCCAATTTTTTTTCCAATCAAACCACGCATTGTGTTCTTGATCCTCTAGTTTAAACTTTAATTTCTACATCAACACCGGAAGGTAATTCCAGCTTCATTAATGCATCTACGGTTTGTGAACCGGTAGACAAAATATCAATTAGTCTTTTGTGAGCTCTATATTCAAATTGCTCACGAGACTTCTTGTCAACAAATACTGATTTATTCACAGTAATTATACTTTTACGTGTTGGTAATGGAATCGGTCCCGATACCACTGCCCCAGTAGATTTAACAGTCTGAATAATTTTCTCAGCTGATTTGTCGATCAAATTATGATCGTATGACTTTAGCTTAATTCTGATTTTTTGTTGTGTCGCCACGGATCAGATCCTTAATCTAAGATTTTAGTTACAACACCGGCACCTACGGTACGGCCA
>TARA_R110000868_G_scaffold187255_1_pt1 | contig 14851 bp, 22 predicted proteins | sample TARA_R110000868 | Tara Oceans TARA_R110000868 (sample SAMEA4397489) | marine metagenome | biome: Polar Biome; feature: [SRF] surface water layer (ENVO:00010504); material: water (ENVO:00002006), including particulate matter (ENVO:01000060) such as... | depth 5 m | reverse complement strand
CCAAAAAAAACCGGCGAAATGTTTGGGGCAGTTGGGGAAAACTTGATAGGCAGCCCTGAGCCTAGAGTTAGAGCGCTTCCCGTCGCTGGGGATAGTGAACGGGCAGACCAGGCGTTAGCCTTCGCTGAAAGTATCGGCGTAAAGCTAATGCCCTGGCAAAAAACCTCACTCCGGGAATTACTCCAGACAAAGAACGGCAAGTGGGTTAGACGTACTCTGGGTATTGTGTGCAGTCGCCAAGTTGGAAAGACTGAACTAGCTAAAGTCCGGATACTTGCGGGAATTTACCTCTTTGAGGAAAAGTCAATTATTATTATGTCGGTCAACGCCCAACAGGCCGAAATGACGCTTTACCAGATTAACGAAATGATTATCTCAAACCCTACGCTTATGCACCTTTACCAGCGCTACTATCTAACTAACGGCAAGCAGGAGATAAGATTTAAGAACGGCGCCCGGATTATCGTCGTAGCTGCAACGGGTACCGGCAGTCGCGGTTTAACGGCCGACTTCGTTTTCCTGGATGAATTGCGTACGATCACGCCCGAAGCTATAGAAGCTGTCAGCTTTACTATGAACGCTCGGCCTAATGCTCAAATGCTCACAGTTAGCAACGCTGGCGATAAATCGAGTAAAGTCCTTAACGATCTCCGCGACAAAGCGATTAATAACGCTTCGCCTTCTCTAGGCTGGCTAGAATGGTCTGCTCACCCGAGCCGCGCCATAGATGACGTCCGCGGCTGGATTGAAGCGGTCCCAGCTTTAGGCCATACCATGACTGAGGACATATTAAGACACTCACTAGCTACTAGCGACCCTATGACTTTTCGAGTAGAGGTCCTCTGCCAATTTGTCGATAACTTAAGTAGCCCGTTCGAGCCAGGCAGCTTCGAAAGTTGCTTAGATAAAGACTCGGACGTATTACCCGGTCCTGCTACTTACTTTGCTTTTGATAAGAGCTATACGCATAAGTACGGCGTTCTAGTTGCCGGTCAAAAGGTAGATAACCTAAAGGTTAAGGTTAAGGTCCTGCAAGTATTCGAGTCCACTACTGCCCTGGATGATCGACAGTTAGCTAGTGATATAAACGTCCATATAATGAAATATAAACCCGCGGTCCTAATGTACGATAAATGGGTCAGCGATAACGTAGTAGCTTATTTAAAGTCTGCCGGTGTCGAGTTAATGGACGTATCGGGCCGGGCGCAAAATGACGCCAGTAATCGTCTAGCCCAGCTTATGAGCCATAAACAGTTAGTCCATAATGGAGACCCAGTACTCAGTGAGGCTATAGCTGCATGCGCTACAAAAATTACCCCGTATGGGTGGAAACTGGTAAGACGTAAATCTCAGGGCGAAATATGCGCGGCGATCAGCGCTTCAATGTGCGCCTGGTACGCCTCTAAACCTCAGCCTACGGCTCAAATTATAATAAGTTAGACACGCCGTAATAAATCGGACAAATTAATTAATTAGGGTATATACTGCCTAACGTGGGGATACTACAAACACTAAAATTAGTAAACTCAATTCCTGACCCAGTTTATAGCACCCCGTCAATTACCGCACAATACGCGCCGCCAGTTATGGAGGCTTACGGTAATAATCTTTATAACGTAGTTCAGCCGGTTTACGTAACTAGAGCAGAGGCTATGGCTGTACCCTCGATAGCTAGGGCTAGGAATTTAGTGTGCGGAACGATCGGCACACTCCCGCTTCATTTGTATCGCAAATCTACAGAACAGGAATTAGAAAATCCTAAATGGTTAGATCAGCCAGACTATAGACAGCCCGGCGCTGTTACTTATACTTATTTAGCAGATAGTTTATTTTTTTTCGGCGTGGCCTATCTCGAGGTTACTGAGACCTATGTTCTCGACGGACGTCCGGCGCGCTTTGCTTTTGTATCTAATGACAGAGTTAGCGTACAGCTAAACGAAAACAATACTTTAGTAAGACAGTACACAGTTGATAATAAAGTGCGCCCTATGTCTGGCGTTGGAAGTTTAATTACTTTCCAGGGTTTAGACGAAGGGATATTAAACCGCGGAGGCCGCACAATACGCGCCGCCCTCGATCTGGAAAAAGCTTCGGCGATCGCTGCAAGTACTCCAATTCCGTCGGGGTATCTGCAGTCATCCGGTGCGGACCTTCCTGAGGAACAGATTTCAGGTTTATTATCTGCATGGAAACAAGCCAGGTTACAACGTAGTACGGCTTTTCTTTCCGCGAGTTTAAAATATGAGGCTACTAGCTTTAGCCCTAAAGATATGATGTATAACGAAGCTTCACAATTTTTAAGTACACAAATAGCGAGACTGTGCAACGTACCGGCTTATTTACTTTCTAGCGACATGAACAATAGCCTCACGTACAGTAACGTTTTAGATGAAAGAAAACAGTTTGTTGATATGTCGCTGCGCCCGATAATTTCCGCACTTGAGGGCAGACTCTCAATGGACGATATAACCAATAGTCAAAATTACGTAAAATTTAATTTGAACGAAAGTTTTTTACGTACCGACCCTATGACACGTTTAGCAATTATTGAAAAAATGTTAGCGCTTAATCTCATAACTTTAGACCAAGCTAAAGCTATGGAGGATTTAACCCCGAATGGAGATATGAGTAATGAAGCTGAACTTTAATCAGGAATTATCCTGCGACGAAGGCCGTAGAATTATTAGCGGTAAGATTGTTCCGTTTGATAACGAAATCGGATATACCAGTGCAGGCAAAGTAATTTTTCAAAAAAATAGTATTGCTATTCATGAGACCGCTAAAGTTAAATTACTTTTAGAGCATGACCCGAAGCAACCAATAGGTAGAGCTGTAAACTTCACTACTACCGACGAGGGTATTTTCGCTAGCTTTAAAATTGCTGAAACTACACGCGGTAACGATTCTTTAGTAGAAGCTAGCCAGGATTTACGTAGCGGCCTTAGTGTCGGAGTAGAAGTAATTGCCAGTCAACCTCGCGACGGAATTTTATATATTAGTTCCGCTCGCCTCATAGAAACCAGTTTGGTCCAGGCTGCCGCTTTCGATTCTGCTGCAGTAATTTCGGTCGCCGCGAGTGAGTCCGAGCCTGAACCAGTAGAGGAAAACCCAGAAACCCAACCAACCGAAAGTGAGGCCAGCGTGTCAGATAACGCTACCCCAGTAACCCCCGAGGTAGAAGCCGCTAAGGTCGAAGCCTCACGTCCAACCGCCGTTACAGCTATGGCGTATTCAGAAGTACGCAGCCCGATTAAATCTAAGGCTACTTACTTGCAACACACAATTAAAGCTCAACTAGGTAATGATGATTCACGCGACTATGTACGCGCTGCAGACGCTCAAGCAGCTAACGTAATGAATTTCGCAGATGATTCATTTACAACTAACCCAGCATTTAACCCAGTGCAATATGTCGGCACCGTAGTTGATACTCTTATCGGCTCTCGTCCGTTAATTGATGCGTTTGGGGGAAGCAAAGCCCTTAGCAATTCGGGCATGGTGGTAAGTATTCCAAAAATTTCCACTTCTGGAACCGTCGCGACAACGGGAGAAGGAGCAGCACCTAGCGAGACCGGTATCGTCTCAGCTTATGTTAATGCAACTGTAGTTAAAATGGCCGGACTTCAAAGATACAGCGTTGAGCTTTTAGAACGCAGTTCTGATAACCCTGCATTTTTTCAAGCTATGTTAGACAATATGCAACGCGCATATAACAAAGCAACAGACGCTTATGTAGTAGCAGAAGCTACTTCTGGCGGAACTCAAGCTACTGCTACCGCAGCTTCAAGCGCTGGCATTATTTCGTTCGTATCTACAGAAGCTCCAGCTGCTTACTTAGCTGCAGGCGAAGTAGCTACTGCTTACGTAGCAGGAAGTAGCCAATGGTCGCTTTTGATGTCTAGCGTGGATACAACGGGGAGACCGATTTACAACGCCGGAAGTCCTTATAATTCTGGCGGGTCAACTATTCCTACCAGCTTACGCGGAAACGTTCTCGGATTAGATTTTTATGTGGACCCAAATATGGTATCTACAACTATCGACGAGAGCGCGTTCATTATCGTACCTAGCTCTATGTATATTGCAGAAAGCCCAGTACTACGTCTTTCTACAAATATCCCTAGCTCGGGTGAGATCGAGACAATGCTTTACGGATATATCGCAGCTAAGACATTAGTCGCAGGCGGAATCCGTCGCTTTAACCTTACCTAATAAAAACCCCTAGAACCCTAGACCCTGTAACTCGCTACAGGGTTTAGGCCTAAAACAGAGAGGCTCTGCTATGGCTGCTACCTATATCACTATGGCAGAGCTTCGCGTTTTATTAGGTATACAAAATATAACCCTTTACACAGACGCGACAGTCGAAGAAGTGGCGCAGGCCGCAGAGGACATATGCAAAAAGTATTTATGGTTTGACCAATACTATGCAAGCTCGCAGAAGTTAGTTAGTGGGGTTTGTTACTTATACTTTGATAATCCTACGGGATTATATGTAGGCCAGACTGTAGTAATTAGTAACGCCGGTAGTAAATATACAGGCAGTAAAACTATTACGGCTATGCCTAGTAAATACGAGATTACTTACAATGCTAACGGTCAGTCTACGGATGAACCTTTACACGCTATTAAGCCGCCTGCTTTAGTTAGCGCGACTACTCATATAGATTACGCAACTACTCCAGCTATTAGAGAAGCTACAGCAACTTTAGCTACAGTTATCTGGCAGTCCAGAAGCGCCCCAGGTGCAACAACTGTAACCGTAGACGGATTTATTCAGAATCCCTACGCGCTCGGTAACACACTAATTGCAAAAGTCAGAGGATTATTAGCGCCGTATCAAAGCCCTAATAGTATGATCGGCTGACAAATGACAGCGGCAATTACTACTTTACGGTCAACACTGGCGACGGCTTTAGCTAATCCAACTGTCTGGTCTGTCTTTAGTTATATCCCGCCTATTCCTTTAGCCAATTCTATAGTGATCGCTAATAATGACCCTTTTATCATAGTTAGTTCCGGTCAGCGTTCAGCCATAGCACCTATAGCGCGGTATCGGATTTATGGCTTAGTACCAATGCTAGATAATTTAGGAAACCAAGTAAATATAGAAGACTTCATAGTCGCTATATTTGCTAAGTTATCCGCTGCGAATTTAACTATGACCGTAGGCAGTTTTAGCGCTCCGGCCATATTAGAAACTCCTGCAGGGAATTTGCTTCAGACCGAAGCAGATATAGAAATCGTTTCGAGTTGGAGCTAACAAAATGATAAAATATAGAGTATTAACTAAAAAATATATTGGTGATAAGACCTTCGGGGATATTATGACCGAAAACGATTTAGTAGGTAATGACGTTAGTAACCTATTAAAAACTGGCTTAATAGAAGCAATAGAAGTAGCAGAAAAACCCGCAACTAAAGAAAAGGAATCCGACTAATGGCAGCTACAATTTACTACGCGCAGAACAGTTATTTAAAAATTAATGCCGTAGACCTATCAACCGCAGTATCAAGTCTTAGCTTATTGATCAATTACGATCAGTTAGATATATCAGCTGCAGGAGACTCAGCTCATAAGTACCTGGCTGGTATGACCTCAGACGTTCTAAGCGGTACCTTATTTTTGACCCAGGACGCTGCAAGCGCTGGAGCAGTACGGGCTACCTTAGACGCCTGCGACGGTACTAGCGTTCTGTTTGAAGTAGCTCCTAACGGTGCAACTCCTAGCACTACAAACCCGGTCTATAAAGGTAGTTGCTTTATTAACAATTACGCCGTTGTAAATGGTTCACAGGGCGAAATTGCTAGTATTGATTTCAGCTTTGACGTTACAGCACGCGACGCGACAGCGTGGCCTAAGACCTCAGTATAAAGAAAGAGAGCGAGACAATGGCTAGTTTAAAAGTTACGTTCGAGTCCGGGGTAGTGGAGATCTACAAAATTACCCCGGCTATCGAAGTCGAGTACGAAGCTTACGCAAAGATGGGGATAAATAAGAGCTTTCGCGAGTTAGAGCGTCAAACGGACATCTATTACCTCGTTTGGATTGCTATCAGACAAAGCGGTCAAAGCGTAGCTGTGTTTGGTAATGAATTTCTAAAGACGTTGACAGAGGTAGAGGTAATAGATTCCGACCCGTTAAATGGGTAAGTGATCGCCAGACACTTACTCATCAAATAGCGGCGTTAGCAGTTGAGACCGGAATCCCTACCTCGGACTTTTTGCAGATGTCGCCCGAAATGCTGGCGGCAGTAGTAGAGGTTTTAACTGAGAAAGCAAAGGCGGTAAGACGTGCAAACGGCAGGTCGAATAAGCGCTAAAGAGATCGACGGTTTGGACAAAGTAGTCGCGCTTTTAAATAAGTTTGACAAAGCCGGTTTAAAAGTTATGAATAAAGAGATTTACCAGGTAGTTAAAAAAATTCAGTTAGAAGCTCGTTCATTAATGCCGGAGGCTGCACCCTTAAGTAAATGGGGTCTGCCTCCTGCCGATAATTATAAAAAAGATTCTAAGAAAAATTGGGACCAAGCGCGCTTACAATACAAACCTAGAGCGGCCACTATGGGAATTCAAAGTAAGTTAGAAAGTCAAAGGCTTAAGGGCGTCTGGTCTAGCAAAGCCTACGTAATTAAACAGGCGAACGCCGCAGCTATGATCTACGAAATGGCCGGACGCGGTGGAGGGGGTAACAGCCCCCAGGGTAAACACTTTATTAAAATGATTGAGGAAAGAAGTAAGCCCGACAAAATAGTAGTAAGAGGTCAACAGACCCGCGTAGTTTGGAAAGCTGTTAACGATAACCGAAAGCAGGCCGTTAAAGATATTGAACACGCTATGGCCAGGGCTGTAGACGCTTTAAATAGAAAGGTACTTAAATAATGGCTAAGGACGCTATCCGGATACCCGTAGTAATTAGCTATAACGCTAAAGGTACTAAAGAAGCCGTAAGAGGTTTAGGGACTATAGAAAAGTCCTTTAAGAAAATGGGGCTAACCCGTAAGTTAACTCTGGCCGCTATGACTGCTTCTATAGGAGCCTTCGCTAAACAGTCAGTAGCCGCAGCTATGGCGGATGAAAAAGCCCAAAAGATTTTATCTAATACTTTAAAGAATCTAGGCCTAGCCTATGCGGCCTTACCTTTAGACGCTTTTATAGATAACCTGCAACGCGCCTCGGGCGTGTCTGAGGACCTGCTTAGGCCGGCCATGCAGAAACTTTTACTAGCTACCGGGGATGTCGGTAAGTCTCAAAGATTATTAAACCTCGCGCTAGATCTGACAGCCCAAACAGGTAAGGATGTAACTGTAACGGCTGGGGCCTTAAGTAAGGCCTACCTGGGCAATACTAAAGCTCTATTTTCACTTGGTGCTGGTATTACTAAAGCCGATTTAAAGGCTATGAGCTTTGAGCAACAGGTAGCCAAGTTAACCAATTTAGTCGGAGGCCAGGCTCAGGTAGCGGTAGAAACCTACGCAGGCAAAATGGCTATATTGCAAGTTTCAGCTGCCGAGGCTAAAGAGACTATCGGTTATGGTCTAATAAATGCCGTAACTATGTTTGGTAAAGATCAGAGCATAGAGGACGCCGCCGACGCTATGGAAACTCTGGCGGCTAATACGTCTTTCTTTGTAACTGGAATAGCAGACGCGACCGCTAAATTTAAATCTAGTGCGTTATTTAAAATCCTAGCCGGTGTAGTTAAAATTGGTACTACTCCTCTACTGCCAGGTGCTAAAAAAGGTGGAGCGCTCGCCGGAATGGCTGACAGAGGTAGAGGCGTAGTAGCTGCGGGTATTACTGCAACTAACCGCCAGTCCCCTATAGAAGCCGAAAGACTTGCCGCTCAAGCTGCAGAAAGAGCCAGACTAAAAGCCATTAAAGACGAGAAGGCTTTATTATTATTAAAGAAACAAAAGGCCGCAGTAGACAAGTTAAAAGCTATGTTCGATATGGATATTATCCAGTTAACCGCAGCTAAACAGCGGACCTTATCGGCTGAGGATTTAGCCCGGGTTAATGCTTTAATCGCTATTAAAACTACAACTAAAAAAGATGACGTAACAGCTTTAGAGGAATTAGAAGTACTGCAAAGAAAGAACGCAGACGCAGAGATAGCCAGAGCTAACGAAATCCTGGCAGTTAAAAAGAAAAACGCTGCCGAGATATTGGCTTTAGAAAAAGATAACGCTAAGGCTTACGCTACCTTCGTAAGTACTTTTACTTACCCTGGCGGTCTATTCGGTGGTACTAACCTAGCGCCTCAGGGCAATAACGCGGTAAGTAACCCACCTCCTACTATGCAGACTAACGTCCCTAGTATTCCTAGCAGTGATCTAATCGACAGCATGGCCTCCAGGAGTGCAGGGTCTAGCTCTAATCAAGCCCCTAACGTAACTGTAAATATGCAGGGCGGTATCAACTTCGGTACTACTATGGACTTTTACGAGTCAGTCTGGCGAGCTATTGAAAACTCCAACACTTACGGCAACAGTCTAAATAGAGCTGGTACAGGGTGAGCGCTCCAGTCATTAACGTAATTGTAAACTTTAGTTCGGGCGCTAGCTTCGGCCAGGCCATGATTATCGATTCGGGAATTATCGGCGTTAATATCCTCGCGGACGCGGCTACAGTTACGGCAGATGTATCTAGTACGGTACAGGCAGTTAATATAACTAGAGGACGCAGCGCTAATGCTGACCAATTCCAGGCCGGTACCTGCCAGGTCAGGATTGTTGACGTCGACGGAAACTGGAATCCTAGTAATACAGCGTCAATTTATTACCCTAATATAATTCCAAACCGTAAAATTATCGTTACCGCTACGGACACAAATACAAATTTAGTAAGTCCGCTTTTTGCTGGCTATATAGTTTCTTACGATTATGTCCAGGCAAGTCTCGTAGGCGAAGTTTCGTATACAACCTTAAATTGCGTCGACGCTTTTCGCGTCCTTAATATGGCGAACGTATCTACTGTCGCGTCTGCACCCGCAGGACAATTAAGCGGCGCGAGAACGAACGCCATTTTAAACCAAGTAGGCTGGCCCGCTTCTATGCGCGACGTTGATACTGGCCAACAAACTCTTTTAGCGGACCCGGGTACTACGAGAACTGCTTTACAGGCTTTGCAGACGGTCAGTACCAGCGAATATGGAGCCGGATATATTGACGCGGCCGGTAATTACACGTTCCAGGACCGCGCTTTAACTAGCTCTAGTATTGGTTCTACGCCTGTAATTTTTGCAGATGACGGCACCGGCATAGAGTACGGCTCGGCTAAATGGGTATTAAATGACGCTCTTATTTATAATGACGCCTCAATTACGGCTACAGGATTGGCCACTCAGACTGCGACCGATAGCGCTTCGGTCTCGACCTACTTTTTACACAGTTATAAGCAGGTGGACTTATTAATGGATTCGACCACTGCAGCTAAGAACTACGCCCTGGCGTATGTGGCCAGTCGTAAAGATACTTCGATCAGGTGCGACTCAATTACTTTAAAGGATTTATATACGCCAGGTTATGACGCTGGAATAGCTGCAGCTTTAGGACTGGATTACTTCGACACTATTACAGTTAAGTCTACGCAGCCTGCGGCTACTGGTACCTCAACTCTTAATAAGACTTTACAAATTTTCGGAGTAAATCACAATATAACGGTGTCGAGTTGGAGAGTTACCTGGACCACGCTGGAACCTATAATCGACTCGTTTATAATTGGGAACGCAGATTACGGAATTTTGGGTACCAATGTACTATCCTACTAACACTAGAAAGAAGGTTTAACATGGCTTCTGGGCTACCGAGCGTTACCGGAGACGTCCTCACTTCGACCACTTTTAATTCCCTCGTTTTGTTCACTTTGAACAGTCAGAGCGCGTCTACCTATACTGTCGTTGTAGCTGACGTTTATCAGTCTATTGTCCTTATGACTAATGCCTCTACTAAGACTGTTTATATTCCTACCGACGCGACGCTACCTATTACCAGCGCACCCGTCGGGACTGCGATCACTGTATACAATTCCGGAGCGGGGCTTTTGACCATCACGGCGACCACGCCAGGAACGACTACCGTCGTATCGGCTGGCGCTACTCTAGGCAGCCCAACCGTAGCTCAGTACAAATCCTGCGTATTGGTCAAATTGGCTGCGAATAGCTGGACCGTCCTGGGGGCCGTCGCGTAATGATTGGCAACATAGTAGCCGGAGTTATGGACGTTAAAAAAGCCATAGTTAATTTAAATGTTGAATTCCTCGTAGTAGCCGGCGGTGGCGGCGGCGGTATGACCGCCGGCGGTGGCGGTGCTGGCGGTTACAGAACTGGAACGGCTAGCGGGTTAGCTAAATCTACAAACTACTCTTTAAAAGTAGGCGCTGGCGGTGCTGCAGCTGCTTCGTATGCTGTTCAGGGTGGAGATGGCGCAACTTCAATTTTTAATTCTACAACTTCTACCGGCGGCGGTGGAGGTGGTTCGGAATCGGTCAGAGATGGTAGAAATGGCGGTTCAGGCGGTGGCGCGAAACAGGCAGGCGCTATGGGTATTGGAAATATAAACTCATATTCACCAAGTGAAGGAAATAACGCGGGAGCCTATTCGGGTACTCCTGGCGGCTCAGGCTCAGGCGGCGGCGGTGCCGGTGCAACTGGTAACACCTGGGTATCCTCAGCAGTAGGTGGAGCAGGTGGTAACGGAACTCTAAATAGTATTACCGGTACTTCAGTGCGGTACGCCTCTGGAGGCGGTGGAGGTAACGATCAAGCAGTGGCCGGTAATGGTTGCGGTAAAGGTGGAGACGCGAGCGGCGGCGGTGCAGGTGGAACGAGTACGGGAGGCCCTTCAACCCCAGGAGCAACTAACTTAGGAGGCGGAGGCGGAGGCGGCTCAGGTAACAATAGTAACCCACCAAGTGCCGGTGGCAGCGGTGTAGTTATTCTTAAATATGATTCAAGTTTTACTGCGACTTTTAGCGGTGGAGTAACACAAACAACGGCTACCAGCGGAGGTTATAAAATATCAACCGTAACAGCAGCTGGAGTATCTGACACAGTAAGTTGGGCATAATGGCGCATTACGCATATTTAGACGAAAATAATGTCGTAGTAGATATAATCGTAGGTAAAAATGAAACCGAATTAATAGACGGTTTACACCCAGAGGCGTATTACGCTTTAGGTACGCCGTACACAGTAAAGCGAACGAGTTTTAACGGTCGAATTAGATATAATTTTGCCGGTCTCGGTTATACGTATGACCCAGAAGCAGACGCCTTTATTCCTTTAAAATCTATGTGTCATCCAGGAGTTATTTTAGATACTTCTAATTATCGCTGGGTTTGCGATAATGCCGAACACCCTTAAATCCTCGAACGGCTGGCCTGCCAGTAAGGACCCTGCAGAAATTGGGATTAAATCTTATCCGATACCTGGCACTACTATTAAAATACGCCTGGCTGAAAAGGCGGCGCCGTTACTAATTGCGCTAGCTGCGGACTGGCATAAATTAGTAGAACCGATAGACGCCGGGACTTTAGATACGTGGGGATACGCATTTAGGCCAATAAGAGGGCAAACTGAGAAGCTCTCAAACCATGCGAGCGGTACCGCGATTGATTTTTCAGCTAACGCTCACCCTCTAGGAAAGGCTGATACTTTTACACCTGAACAATGCAAAACGATTAGAGCTATAACGGCTAAATATGGCTGCAGGTGGGGGGGCGATTACGTCCACAGGCTCGACTCAATGCACGCAGAAATTAACCTCACCCCTAAAGAGGTTATAGAGCGTATAAAAGCGCTCGGATTGGATAATAAAAAATGAAGCAACAGTGTATAGCTGCTACTGGTACGTACCTGCGAGGTTTGTTAGTACTACTAATTACGTTAATGGCCTCAGTAGGTAAGACCCCGTTAGAGTTTAACTCTGCGGATTGGCAACTTATCTGTAACGGCTTCTGGGCGGCCCTAGTCCCCGTCCTATTACGTGCGCTTTCTAAAGAGGACACGCACTATGGCAGGTCGGCAGAAAAAAACTAGACACGCCGAGACAGACCTTTCTATCCGTCGGGGGTCTGTGTCATACTAAAGGGGCTAGGAGGTAATCTCTTAGCCCCAAGCGAGAGGGTGTAAAAATGTCTACTCAAATAATACTCAAAATGGATAAGGCAGATTTTGAGGCCTTAAGTAATACCTATATGGCTTTTAATAAAAGCTGGGACAAACAAATTAAAGCGGGTCGATTTGACGGTATACAGTCAAACCCTGGCTATAGCGTTATTTATTGGTTTGATAATGCTCTGGCTCTCATAATTGCTAAGTCATATCTAGCCTCTATTAATGAAGGCTTTAGAGTTTGTTACGATAATAATTTAGAGGAATACTCAATTATTACTAATTACGAGGTACGCGAGGGGGTTGCTAATGCTTCCTGATCTAGCCTTTATATTTATGTGTTTAGTTTATGCCGGACTTATGTTTATGGCTGCAGTTCTGGGCTGGTCTCGGGGCTTTAATGCTGGTCGTTCTGAGGGTTACGAACGCGGACGGGCAGTAGCTCGACATATAGCTAACGGCGTCCTAAGTGATAACTAAATCAGACCCGGGTATATGGTGCGATTATTGTAAATTACTCTGGGGCAAAGCTAAGGGAACCTGGCACCCTAAAGCTACTACGCCAGCAACAGTTACAGTGCATAGCACTAATCCTAAATCTAATGTTACTAAGCGCCATTACTGTAATGAGTGCGCTCTAGAAGTTACGACCTTTAGCGCTACGACTACTACCCCGGCCTACCGCTGGGGACTATCTGACCAATTAGCTACTATGGAGATTACCCAATTAGAGATAGGGGCATAATGTTTAATTTAGAGGACTACGAGCCAGTCGACGAACGTATAGCAAAATTCTGGGCCAAGTACGCAGACGGCAAAATAGAGACCGAGTTAGTATTTAATGAAGGTAAGACGGTTATATTTAAATGCAGCGTATACCGTAACGATCACACCTTAATAGCGACAGGTTACGCGGATGAGACTGTAAGCGATAGAGGCGTAAATAAGGATTTTCATATTCCTAATGCGGAAACTAGCTCGATTGGACGCGCTTTAGCAGCTGCCGGGTTCCAGGCAAAGATAGGAAAAAAGATGAGCCGGGAGGAAGCCTCTAAGGTTAATCGACTAGCTGCAGGCGAGCCAGTGCCGGGAGATGTTTGGACAATTAGCGACGCGATAGGGACAGTAGCTGAGACTTTAGGAGCTACCGTTGCAGAAGCTAAACCTAGCTGTAAGCATGGCGAGCGCCAGTATTTAACCGGCGTTAGTCCTAAGACTAATAAACCTTACAAAGGCTGGATGTGTCCAGAGAAGGTTAAAGCTCAACAATGCGCCCCGGAATGGCTTAACTAATGGGAGCTATGGAGATTATCTACCCTGGCAATATCTCGTTAAAGGTAGATAGGGAAGGCAACGCGACGATAGACGAAACCGAAATCTGCGACGGCTGCAACAAAGAAACCTCAAAGGCTGGCGGCATTATGGCGCTAGAGATGTCGGTTTGGATATGTGCAGACTGTAGGCATAAATGAGCGCTCAGGTTACGTTAACCGGCGACGAAATGACGGTGTGTTTAAAGCTCGCAGTAATTAAGTTTGAAAGTGATAGAGCCTTAAACTATAAAGATACTTACTTTACTCCTGATACCGAGGAGTTAAAATTTAAGTATCAGCTACTAGCTATAGCTTCTGAAATGGCAGCGGCTAAATGGCTGGGAGTCCCGGACTTTGTGCCGCAGTTAAATACCTTTAAAAACGAGCCAGACATATTCCCAGATTGGGAAGTCAAACACTCGCTAAACCCTGAATACTTAACGATTAGACCGACAGACAGGGACAGCGATCGGGCTATATTTGTAACAGGTGAAAACCCTTTTATTATCGAGGGCTGGCTACCTGTTAAGTATTGTAAGGACGATAGTTACGCATATGACGGCTATGAGAAGCCTTGCTGGCGAGTCCCTAGAGCTGAGTTAGTGAAGGTGCTACCTAATGAGTCAAGCGCGAAAGCATAGAGGCTATAGATCGCAAAAAGTTGTAGCCCAATATCTAGCAGCTAATGGCTTCCCCTATGCCGAGAGTACCGGGGCAGGGCGCCAGGGTAGCGATATAACCGGAACAGTGGGCATAGATTGGGAAGTAAAAGCCCGGACTAATTTTAGCCCAGGTGAGACTATGAGACAGTTAAAAGATAGAGCCAATGACCTAGACCTAAGAGTGGCAGTACTACGCTTAAACGGGCAGGGAGAGGCTTCTATAGGGGACTGGGTGGCCTTACTATCCTTCGAGCAATTAGTAAACCTAATGAGGCAGGCAGGTTATGGTAATGAGTGAGCAGTCAATACAAAGGTGTACTGGGTGCGGTGCGTGGATATGGGCGACACGCGGAGGCTGTCCTAATTGCTTGACTATTGTCAGTGGGGGATATTAGAGTGGGGGGAGTAAGAGGGGGGCTGGTCTTTCTCCTATCTGTCTCCATAGCGTATAGCTCGAGTTATGGTAGTTATAGTAAGTCCTTAGATAATTGGAAAACATACTTAAAAGAAGTAGTTAAACCCAAAGAGCTACAGTCATGTCTAGAGATCATAAGGCTAGAAAGTAACGGCAACCATAAGGCTAAAACAGGTAGTCATTACGGATTAGTACAGGGTCGAAGCGAGTACCTTAGAACAGCAACACCAATAGAGCAGATAGATTGGTTCGTTAAATATCTCGACCATAGGTATCAAGGTTCATGCGTGATAGCCTTAAAACATCATAGAGCTAGAGGCTGGTACTAATGGCAGGCGGGCTAAGA
>TARA_R110000868_G_scaffold206563_1_pt1 | contig 14860 bp, 15 predicted proteins | sample TARA_R110000868 | Tara Oceans TARA_R110000868 (sample SAMEA4397489) | marine metagenome | biome: Polar Biome; feature: [SRF] surface water layer (ENVO:00010504); material: water (ENVO:00002006), including particulate matter (ENVO:01000060) such as... | depth 5 m | reverse complement strand
CTCCGAAGGTCGCCGTCTCGGCGTGAAAAAATTCGGTGGTCAGGCTGTTGTTGCAGGCAACATTCTTGTTCGTCAGCGTGGCACCAAGTTCCATGCCGGCGACAATGTTGGTCTCGCCAAAGACCACACCCTGTTTGCGACTTCGGGCGGCAGCGTCCAGTTCAAGTCGGGCTTCAAGGGTCGTACCTATGTGTGCGTCGTTCCGGCCGAGGCGTAAGCCTCCCGTCGGCTACGCCATACGTAGCAAAGATTTCGAGGGAGGAATGAGCAATCATTCCTCCCTTGTTTTATGTGTTATATGAAAATTCCCCGTGCCGTCGATGCGAGACGATCTGTTTCGAAAACGCGATCCGGCCGGGCATAATGATTGACGGGCATCGCCCAAAGGACCGGTTATGAAGTTTCTCGACGAAGCAAAAGTTCATGTGCGCAGTGGCCGGGGTGGTGCCGGTGCCGTAAGCTTCCGGCGCGAAAAATTCATCGAATATGGCGGTCCCGATGGTGGTGATGGCGGGCGGGGCGGCGATGTGATCGTCGAGGCGGTCGAAAACCTCAACACCCTGATCGATTTCCGCTATCAGCAGCATTTTAAGGCCGAGATCGGCATGCATGGCATGGGGCGTAACCGCACCGGCCATTCTGGCAAATCAATTATCATGAAGGTTCCGGTCGGCACCCAGATATTGGCCGAAGACCGCGAGACTCTGATTGTTGATATGAAGAAAGCTGGCCAGACTCATCTTTTGTGTCGTGGCGGCGACGGCGGCCGGGGGAATTCCCATTTTAAATCCTCAACCAACCAGGCCCCGCGCCGCGCTGAAGAAGGCTGGCCGAACGAGGAAATGTCGGTCTGGCTGCGTCTGAAGCTGATTGCCGATGCCGGTCTGGTCGGCTTGCCCAATGCCGGCAAGTCGACTTTCCTTGCCGCATCCTCAAGCGCACGTCCGAAAATTGCTGATTACCCGTTCACCACCCTGCATCCGCAGCTTGGCGTGGTTGAGATTGACGACAACGAATTCGTTCTGGCCGATATCCCCGGCCTGATCGAGGGTGCATCCGAGGGCAAGGGCATTGGTACCCGGTTCCTGGGTCATCTTGAACGGTGCGAGGTTCTGTTGCATCTGATCGATTGTGCTGACGAGGACCCGGTCGGGACATATCGCACAGTGCGTGAAGAGCTTGAAAACTATGCCGATATCCTGATCGACAAGCCAGAGGTCGTCGCCCTGTCCAAAGCAGATCAGCTTTTGCCCGAAATGGTCGAGGAACAGCGCGAGATCCTTGAAAAAGGCATCGGCAAGAAAGTCTTTATTGTGTCGGGGGCCACCCAGCAAGGTGTCAAAGACGTTCACCGCGAACTGCGCCGCCATATTGTCGGAGAGCGCGAACGCCGTGCGATGGAAGGCCGCGAGGACGAGGGTTACCAACCGTGAGTCTTGCGGATGCAAAACGCCTGATTATCAAAGTCGGTTCGGCCCTGCTGGTCGATGAAAATACCGGCAAGCTGCGCCGTGCCTGGCTAGAAGCTTTGGCCGATGATATTGCCCTGCTGCGCGAACGCGGGGTCGAGGTCATTGTCGTCTCAAGCGGTGCGATTGCGCTGGGGCGGCGGTTGCTGGGCCTGGATCACCGCACCATCAGTCTGGCCGATAAACAGGCCGCTGCCGCCACCGGACAAATCAGCCTGTCACAGGTCTGGCAAGAAGCCCTGGGGCGTAATGGCATGATCATGGCACAGGTTCTGGTGACGCTGGAAGACATGGAAAGCCGCCGTCGTTATCTGAATGCGCGCGGAACGTTAAATGCCCTTTTGGCCCGCGGGGCGGTGCCGTTGATCAATGAAAACGATACCGTCGCGACCGAGGAAATTCGCTTTGGCGATAATGATCGCTTGGGGGCCAAGGTCGCGCATATGATTTCGGCCGATACGCTGGTGTTGCTGTCGGATATTGACGGTCTTTATAGTGCCGATCCGCGCAAGAACCCGGATGCGACCCTGATCCCGACCGTGCGTGAACTAACCCCTGAAATCATGAGCATGGCCGGTGCCGCACCAACGATGTATAGCTCCGGCGGGATGATAACCAAATTGCTGGCGGCTGAAATCGCCATGAAGGCCGGTTGTCGCATGATAATTGCGCGCGGTACGATCTATCACCCGCTTAAGGCACAGCTTGACGGCGGGCCTCATACCCTGTTCCTGCCAAGCGAAAGCCCGCTGGCGGCACGTCGCCACTGGATTGCAACGTCATTATCGGCCCGGGGCAAGATTTTTGTCGATGCCGGGGCGGCAAAGGCACTTCGGTCGGGCAAGAACCTTTTGGCAGCCGGTATTGCCAAGGTCGAGGGCAGTTTCAAGCATGGCGATGCTGTTCGGGTGATGGATGCCGACGGCACCGAAATTGCCCGCGGGATCGCATCTTATTCGGCCGAGGAAACCCGCCAGATCATGGGGCAATCGTCGCAGGAAATCGAAACCACACTGGGGTATAGTCGGGGCAATGCGGTTATTCATTGTGATGATCTGGTTATTGACGACGTCTGAAAACCCAAAGACGCAAAGTCTGTGATTTATGGCGGTATTTCGAAAAGGGGGCGCGTATCGGGCGCCCCTATTTTGCATCCGGATGATAAAATGATTGCATGCGGCGGTTTGCAGCGTCAAAGCGGCCTTCACCGGCAATGACCTGACCTGCCTCAAGTCTGATCCCCATCGCCTGTCCATGGCCTTTTAAAACCGCACCACGTTCATCGGCAATCGGGTGGAGATAGGATCCGCCTTTGCCAAGGATGATGTCACGCGCCGTGATATTGCCAAGGATCTGGCAGCCATCGCCCAATGTACATTTCCCCTGAAGGTCGATCATCCCGCGAAACCGGCCATCAGAACCAATCCGGATGTCTGCACCGGGCCTGTTTGTCGCAATTGTCACCGTGCCGTCACCGAACTGATTGTGGTGTGCGATGGTGATCGGGCCATCAACCGCGATAAAGGTTGTGGTGGTGTAAAATGTGTTTTCATCGCCGATGGCAAGCATACCGGGCTGTGGCGTTTCAAGGCGCGTGGCGGGATAAAACACATTGCCGCGGCCGATGTCGGCATGGATGCTGATCAGGGTCGAAAACGGATCAAGGATAACGTTGTCGCGCTCGGTAAGGGCGATCAGGGCCGGGATCGACAAAAAGCCAAGCTTGCGGCGCTGCCGGTCAAGGGCATCGATCAGATCAGATGGTGCGATATTCCCTGACATTCTGGCATGGCCCCGCCGTTTTGGGTTGTACAATGCACGCTAGCACGAAAACCAAGCGGGACGTCAGGCGCAAAAAAAAGGCCGCCTCAATAGGCAGCCTTATTTTTTACAGCGATGCTGAAAGCGTGGGACGATTTGGCTTAAGCAGCCTTGTCGGCCAATGCGCGTGCCATCTGGCTCAGCGCTTCCTGATGTTTTTCGTGCTTGATGCTGGCAAAGTTACGGGCCAGTTCAAGACACATGCGCTGACGCGCATTAAGTTCGCTTGCCCGGCTGCCATCAAGCCCTTCATAGAAGTAGCTGACAGGAACACCCAGGACCTGGGAGATTTCGTAAAGGCGACCGGCAGAAATGCGGTTGATGCCGCGCTCGTATTTATGAGCCTGCTGGTAGGTAACACCGATCAGATCGGCCATCTGTTGCTGGGACAGGCCCAGCATGATGCGACGTTCGCGAATGCGCTGACCGACATAACGGTCGGTATCTGTTGCACGATTTGCGCGTTTCGGCTCTTCTTCTTTTGAGGCAATTTCAGTCATTGCATGTTTTTCCGTTATCAACTGCCAGTTATTTATTCCCACCCGGGATGCTGTCAGGCTTGTTAATTTTGCCTATCTGCCGCAAACATTTGGCACCAGTTTCAGAGCCTCATAATTACGGCAGTTATCTGAACTTTGGTCAGATATTGGTCTCAGCGATCCACCAGAAGCTAGCTATATAGGTCAATTCGTCTGTCCTTGTCTAGTGCATTAGGCGAAAAAATGTCGTGGCTTTCTGAGCCGTAGGGTGTGGTCGGGCTCGCATAGCTGGCATGCATTTCCTGAATGACCGCAGGTTGCAAAAGGTTTTCCTGTGGCAGAAGTTGACCTAAAAGCTGAGCCCAGAATGCTGCACTGCCCCCGGGATTGTGGGGTTCCAGCCATACACCAGCGTTCTGCGCAATTTCCCGCATAGGAGAAACCAGCGCAGTGATATCCATCCCGATCCCGGCAGGGCCGTCTGTTCCGCTGCTTGCAGTGTCGGGCCTGCGGGCCGGGGGCAAGGGGATCGGTGTAATCGCTGTCATGTCATTTTATGGTTTTGTGGCGTTTAACTGACCTGGGGCAAGGGACTCCATTTCAATGGTTTATGAACCCGGCAAAAATTGCCGCCTGCGGCGGGGGCCGGACGGTGAAAAAGGGTTAATCAAAAATTGATGCAGGATTGGTGCCGCAAGTCTGTCTTGCGCCAGCCATAAAAAAGCCCCGGGGGGAAATCCGCCGGGGCTTTGATGTTTCGCTTGGATATTTAGCGGCTGGCTATCACAGCCTATTTTTCGGTTTTGGTGCTGACCAAAGTGTTTAACTGGGCCTGCATGGCCTCAAGCTGGCTTTTCAGGTCGTCAAGCGACGGGTCTTTTGCCGGGCGGGCTGTCGTGCCCATCCCGGGGGCCGCACCGGGCATCACCGGCCCATTCGGGTTTTCGGCTCCTTCTTGCAGGAAGGGCGAGAACATTTTCATGGTCTGTTCAAACAGCGCCATGTTCTGTTTGTTCATTTCCTCGAACTGGCTGAACGGAAAGATGCCATGCATCGTGCCTTGCATATATTCGCGCATCTGTTCCTGATTATGCGCAAAGGACCCCATCGCCTGTTCAAGATACCCTGGTAGCAAGCCTTGCAGGCTGTCGCCATAAAACCCGATCAACTGGCGCAAGAAGCTGATTGGCAGCAGATTCTGCCCGCCCTTGTTTTCTTCCTCGACAATGATCTGGGTCAGGACCGGACGGGTAATGTCGTCGCCGGTCTTGGCGTCGTAAACGACGAAATCGGTCTTGTCCTTGACCATCTGTGAAAGATGATCAAGCGTTACATACGAACTGGTCGCGGTGTTATAAAGACGGCGGTTGGCGTATTTCTTGATGACAACGCGATCCTGATCATCGGATTTTTTTGAAGTCATGACGTTGTTCCCTGCTTCCCTGTTTCCCGGACGTTTAACTTGGGCTGCGTGGTATAAAATACCTTGTTTGCGTTTGCACAAAACTTAATGTTGCGCAGCATTTTGAATTTTGCGCTTGCTCAAGCATTCGTAAGAGTGCCGTTTAAATTGCACTGTGTCCAGTGTTCAACGTGATGTGCACTGCGAAAAACAACCTCTGATCGGCGCTGCTGCCGCGCAGCAATGGATTTGGTTTTCGCGGCCGCACGAACCCCCTATAGTAGTCAGCAGAAACAAAACCGATTTTCGGCGGGGCGCCGGATGCAATGCGGGGGAAACAACCGTGCCTGATAAAGGGACGAATAAGAATACGGATCCAGATGATCTTCTGGATGACCATCTGGATGATTTGGCGGGCCAGTTCATGGCGCTTTGGCGTGAACAGGTCGCGGCAACAGCCGATGGTGCCGACGCCACAAGCGCGATCGGGCGGCTTTATGCGTCCCTTGGTGCCGATACATCGCGGATCGGCGAAGGGTTTGAGGCATGGGGAAAGCTGATCGGGCAAATGGCAACAGGCCAAAGTCCGGGGCAAAACCCGGCCGGTGCGGGTGGTATGCCCGGGGCTGTTGCCGCGATGATGCCCGGAATGATCCCGGGAATGACACCGGGGGCGATCCCCGGCATGTCGATGGACCCGGCGACCAATCCGATGGCCGCAATGATTGACCAGATGTTGAAAATGGCCCCGCCCGGAATGATGCCGGGTTTTTCACCGGGGGCACCATTTCCGCCCAATATGGCGGCGATGGCCGGTGTTGGCAGCATGGCAGGATCACCTGATACACCGGCCGCCCAGAAACCGGCACCGGCAAAAGATACGGCCGCCGTTTCCAAAGTTGCGGATGCAGGGCCGAAAGCTGTCGGTAAAACCGGCAAGGGCAAGACAAAGCCGTCGGTGACGGCAAAGACGGCAGTTAAGGCAAAGACGGGGCAGGGTAAAAATGAGCGCGCAAAACCGGGATCAGACAAATCCACCCAAAAGAACAAACAGCCGTCGCGCCGGGCCAAGGCCGTTGGCGATGCATCTGGCGGTCGAGATGACGAGCTGGTTAAGCTCGCGCGCCGCATTGCCGATCTTCAGGAAACAATTTCTGCCCTGGAAACCGGAACTGCAGGACCGGGCGAAGGCCCTGCTAAGCGAGATGGCAAAACATCATCCTGATGATATCACTCAGGCACTTGATCGGGTTGCCTTTGCCAGTCAGTCGGCCTTTCATGACGGGGTTCGGGCCTATCAAAAGCACGGCTATAAACGCGGTGTGGATGATGCCCCGGTCGTTTGGGCCGAAGGTGCCACCCGCATCCATGATTACGGTGCGGTTGCCGGGGCCAAGGCCCAAAATCCGCTTGGCATTGTGGTGCTTGTGCCCTCACTGGTCAACCGGGGCTATATCCTTGATCTGAACAAAAAGCGCAGCTTTGCCCGTTTTCTGGCAAGTGTTGGCTATCGGCCGCTTTTGGTTGATTGGGGATATCCCGGCGACGAAGAAACCAATTACGGGTTGGATGATTACATTGCCGGGCGGCTTGTTACCGTCCTTCAGGACGTTGCCGATATGAATGGCGGGCCCGTGCCCTTGGTCGGCTATTGCATGGGCGGGCTATTGGCCTTGGCCGCAACCCTGATTGATCCGGCACAGGTGTCGCGATTGGTATTACTTGCCACCCCGTGGGATTTCATGGCCGCCGGGCCGACACAGGGGCGCATTGCCGCGGCCTTTGCCCCGTCGCTTCCCCATATGCTGTCGATCCATGATAGCCTGCCGGTCGATGTCCTGCAAAGCCTGTTTGCCAGCCTTGATCCGTTCATGATTGGCGAAAAGTTTCGCCGGTTTGGTGCCTTGCCGGAAAACTCGCCCAAGGTCGATGATTTTGTCGCGCTTGAAGACTGGCTCAATGACGGCGTGCCATTAACCCGCCGTGTAGCGATTGATTGCCTGATCGGCTGGTATGTTGAAAACAAACCGGCAAAGGGCGAATGGCAAATTGATGGTATTAACATCAATCCGGCCGATATCAGTTGCCCGACATTGGCGGTGATCCCGGAAAATGACCGGATTGTCCCGCCCGAAAGCGCGCAGGCGTTGTTTGAAAACCTGCCCAAAGATTTGCGAACGGAATTGCATCCGTCTTCGGGCCATATCGGGATGATGGTCGGATCGCGGGCCGAAAAATCAACATGGCAGCCGGTGCTTGATTGGATGACAGGCTAGGTTGAACCCGGATCACCTGGATTGATCAATTCCCGGTTTCTGTCGCCGGGACCGGTGCGGTTTGCCAGCGAAGTGTTAACCGCGCCAGTGCGGCAATGATCAAAAGCGTCAGGATCACCCGCCCGACCAGAACCACCCAGATATCCGCGCCCAGTGCCAGCATGATCGCCGTATCTTCGATCAAGGAATGCGACAGCGATAGCCACGATAGCGATAGAAACAGGGTGCGCGGCGGAAAATTCTTTTTGCGGGCCTCGTCAATGATCAAGGCCCCGCCATAGGTCAGGCCCAGCAACACACCAATGGTCGTCACCGGGGCCACTTCGCGTGACAGGCCCGAAACCCGCAGGATCGGCATCATACCATTTGTGATGCGGTTGGTGATGCCGGTTTTGTCGAGCACATCAAGAATGATCAGCAGCCCGACAATCACCGCAAAGCTGACGACAAGTGATTTCACGGTTTGCATCGACCAGTCGATCCAGCCCGCAAGACCGGTTGCCGCCACCACGGTTTCACCGCCCGCCATCCATGAAAAATCAACCGGTTTGGAAAGCCACCCGGTGGTGTTGCTGATCCATGTGATCAGCGCGGCATAGGAAACAGCCGCCCCCAGTCGAAGCACAGTCGTCGCGATCAGGCTGGCCCCGGCGCGTTTGACAATCGCCTGTTCCACCGGAAGCCCATGGGCAAATAACATCATCGCGCAAAGTGCGCTGAGTTGTGCCGCATTCATATCAAGATGGGCCGAAAGTCCGATAAAGGCACCGACGGCACCATACATGCTGACCAGCGCACAGGTCGCCCAGATCAAGCCTGCTTCGGGCGGCAGGCCAATCACCCCCATCACCGGGGATAAAAGATCGGATGCCAGCGCAACCGCACCAAATTCATCGGCAATCCGAACAATGATCATCACCGGCAGCATGACCTTGATCAGGGTGATGAAAAGCCGCTGGCTGCGGTTAAACAAATCAAAAAGGTAACGGGGCATGGGCACAAGGTTCCGGGGCGTTGAACAGGGATGGTGCGTGGGGCGGTTCGGTTTCGGAAGCGCATCCTCGCACGGCATAAGTGTGATTTGGCAGCAAATGTGACTGTGTTTGTGCAATAATACGGCGTTGTTTGATTGTCTTGCGCTGTGGAGTTGCTTGTGTGATGGGCGAACTTGACCGGATCGATACCAATATCCTGCGCATCTTGCAGGAAAATGCCGATATTGCGAATGCGACATTGGCCGACCGTGTCGGTCTTTCGCCGTCGGCCTGTTTGCGCCGGGTGGCAAAGCTGCGCGCGCTTGGGGCCATTCGCAAAACAATTGCCGTTCTCGATCCGGCGGCTGTCGGGCGGCCGTTAACCGCGGTGATCAATCTGGAATTTCATCGGCACGGCAATCGCTATCGGCAGGGTTTTATTAAAAAGGTCCGCGAACTTGCTGCCGTCCGGCAAGGTTATATTGTCACCGGTGAAGTGACCGGGGTGCTGGTTTTATCCATGCGCGACATGGCGGAATACACCGCCCTTTGCGAAACCCTGTTTGATGCGGATGATAATATCGTTTGGTATCGGACTTATATCGCGACGGAAATCATCAAGGATGAAATCGGGGTTGCGTTATAGGGATTTCAGGCGAATTATAAAGAACCGGGGTCGCATCGAGTTGCACGCAATAGTTGTTGTCTGGCTCGGGGTATCGCGGAAACAAAACTGTCCGAAAGTGGTGCGCATCAATGCTTGGCTTTTTGTTGCGTCGCGATAAGATCGTAGACGGATTGCAAGGCAGATCTAACAGGGTCACCACGGGTCCGGGGAAAACGTATTCAAGATTTAATCGGAGGGTTTCATGACCGACGTCGTAATTGTAGCTGCAGCACGTACACCAATCGGTGCTTTTAGCGGCACATTGGCAAATACGCCTGCAAACGAGCTTGGCACTATTGCCATCAAGGCGGCTCTGGAACGTTCCGGTGTCGAGGCTGGCGCCATTGACGAAGTCATCTTTGGTCAGGTTTTGACCGGCGGCAGCGGCCAAAACCCGGCACGTCAGGCCGCCATCGGTGCCGGTATTCCCGATAGTGCAACCGCCTTTGTCATCAATCAGGTTTGCGGATCGGGCCTGCGCACGGTTGCGCTGGCCGCCCAACAGATCATGACCGGGGATGCCAAAATCGTTATTGCCGGTGGTCAGGAAAACATGTCGATGTCTCCCCATGTTGCCAATCTGCGTGCCGGTCACAAGATGGGCGATGTCAAATTCATCGACAGCATGATCAAGGATGGTCTGTGGTGTGCCTTTAACGGCTATCACATGGGCAACACGGCGGAAAACGTCGCCAATAAATGGCAGATCAGCCGCGAAGAACAGGATGCCTTTGCCGCCGCATCACAGAACAAAGCCGAAGCCGCACAGAAATCCGGTCGCTTCAAAGATGAAATTGCACCGGTTACGATTTCTTCGCGCAAGGGCGATATCGTTTTCGATACTGATGAATATCCGCGCCACGGTGCAACCCTTGAAGGCATGGCAAAGCTGCGCCCGGCCTTTGACAAGGAGGGCACGGTTACCGCGGGGAATGCATCGGGCATCAATGACGGGGCGGCTGCCCTGATTGTGATGTCAGCAGATGAAGCCGCCAAACGCGGACTGACCCCGCTTGCCATGATCAAAAGCTGGGCAACGGCGGGTGTTGATCCGGCTGTTATGGGTTCCGGCCCGATCCCGGCATCGCGCAAGGCACTTGAAAAGGCCGGTTGGTCGGTTGGTGATCTGGACCTGATCGAAGCCAACGAAGCTTTTGCCGCTCAGGCCATTGCGGTTAACCGCGATATGGGCTGGGATACCGACAAGGTTAACGTGAATGGCGGCGCAATTGCGCTTGGCCATCCGATTGGCGCATCTGGCGCGCGTGTTATTACGACTCTGCTTCACGAAATGCAGAAACGCGACGCGAAAAAAGGCCTTGCCACGCTGTGTATCGGCGGTGGCATGGGGGTCGCGCTGTGCGTCGAGCGCTAATCGCTTCGAACCTAACCGTTTGATGGGTTGAAACGTGCAGGGTGGCCTCCCTTGGGGGCTGCCCTGTTTGTTTATGATCAGCATGTCAGACAGAATTCGACCAAAGTACACGTAATTTGGGTGACATAGATGATGGGAAAGAAATAAAGTTACGTATATAGTTTAGTTTATGGACTAAAATTTCGCATGTCGTAGAAGGGCAAGCGACGGAAAACCGATACATGAATTGGATGACTGAAGTTTAGGGAGGCGACCATGACAAAAATAGCTTTGGTAACCGGCGGAACGCGCGGAATTGGCAAGGCAATCAGCTTGGGACTTAAGGAAGCGGGTTATACGGTTGTCGCAAACTATGCCGGCAATGATGAAGCCGCAAACGCCTTCACTGGGGAAACCGGTATTGCGACCTATAAATGGAGTGTCGCGGATGCCGATGCCTGTGCCGATGGCATCCGGCAGGTCGAATCCGAAGTCGGGCCGATTGATATTCTGGTCAATAATGCCGGCATTACGCGTGATGGTTTTATGCATAAAATGGCCGTTGAACAATGGCAGGCCGTGATCGAAACCGATCTGAGTTCGCTGTTTTACATGACCAAGCCGGTGCTTGACGGCATGCGCGAACGCGGCTTTGGCCGGGTGGTCAATATTTCCTCGATCAATGGTCAGGCCGGGCAGTTTGGTCAGACCAACTATTCCGCGGCCAAGGCCGGTGTGCATGGCTTTACCAAGGCACTGGCCCAGGAAGTGGCGCGCAAGGGTGTTACGGTCAATACCATTGCGCCGGGCTATATCAACACCGATATGGTTGCCGCCGTTCCGGAAAAAGTCCTTGAAGGCATTATCGCCAAAATTCCGGTCGGCCGCCTTGGCGAGGCCGAGGAAATTGCCCAGGCTGTCTTGTTCCTGTGTGGTCCGAATTCCGGCTTTATCACCGGGTCTTGCCTGTCGATGAATGGTGGACAACATATGTTCTGATCGGTTCACCGATCCTTCGTGTGATGTGAACAAAACGCCCCGCAACATTGCTGCGGGGCGTTTCGCATTTTTGGGGTTTGCTTAGGCCGCGATAACGTCCTTGGTGGCGACAACCTTGGCAAAGGCATCGGCAAGCATGGCAAGTTCGGCACGATGTAATTCGGTTGCCGGGATTGTTGCGCGATCTGCTGTTGTCGGTAAGTCGCGTGTGGCGGTGGCATCATCGGAAATGCTGACGTTCAATCCCTGTTCGCGCGCCGCCCGTGCGGTGGTTGATATGCAAACATGGGTCATGAAACCGGCCAATACGATGTGATCCAATCCCGCCGTATCAATCAATTCGCGCAAATTGGTTCCGGAAAACGCATTCGGTACGGCTTTGGTCAAGACCGGTTCGTCGCCCTGTGGCGCGACCTCTGCCATGATGGCGGCATAGGGGCCTTTGGGATCAAACAGACCCTTTCCGTGATGCTGCACATGGATCACGGTCCCGTTTTGATCGCGCCAATGGGCGATCAGGCGGACGATATTATCAAGTGCCGGTGCCAGACCGGAAAGTTTCAGCCGTCCGCTGCGATATTCTTCCTGTGCATCAATCACAATCAGTGCGGCAGTGGCGGCCGATCCGGTCGGCAACCTGGCACCGGCGATTTCGAACATGGTTTGGGCTGTCATGATGGGGTTCCTTTTCCGTGTGGATTTGATGGCCGATCATGCATCTGCAAATTTGCAATTTAAATCCGATGATTTGCAGGTATGATCTGCGTATATGCAGACTTAAAAACCCACAGGTGCCGCGCCATGGATTGGGAAGGCTTGAAGACATTCGCGATTGTGTGCCGTTCCGGCACCATGAGTGCCGCCGCGCGCGAGCTTGGCGTTAATCAGACCACAATCGCGCGTCGTATCGCCCGGCTTGAACAAACCACCGGCTTTCCGGTTTTGCGGCGTGATGGTGGTGTTTTGCGGCCAACGTTGCGCGCGGAAAAACTGCGCAGCACCGCCGATGCGATGGCGTTACAGATCGGTGATTTGATTGGCAATGATGATGCGATGGCACCAAACCGTGCTGCGCCCGACATTTCCGGCGTTGTCCGGGTGACGGGCGTTGATGCCGTGCTGGAAAACTGTATCGCGCCGCGTTTGGGCGATTTAACCGGCAAGCATCCGGCACTTTGCATCGAATTGATCGGCGGCAATCGCAATCTTAGTCTGCCTCAGCGTGAAAGCGATATCGCGCTGCGTCTGGCGCGTCCCCAAACCGGTGCCTTTCACATTCGCAAACTCGGGATGTTAGAATACGGGGTGTATTGCGCCGACGGTATAGCCGATCCGGCGGTGGCCCCCTGGATCGACCTTGACGACGTTTTTGCCGATAAACCCGAACAACTTTGGCTTGGTGCGAATTTTCCAAATCGTAATGCTGTCGGCCGTGCCAATCGCGGGGCGATTATGGCCGCCATGGCGGTATCGGCCAAGGCCTGTGCACTGTTGCCACGCTGTGTCGGGGATACTTTCACCGGACTGGTGCATTGCCCAGATTACGTCCCCACCAATCGCGAGCTATGGTTGCTAACCCATCAAGACATGCGCCATGTGCCGCGCGTGCAGGTGGTGGTTGATTGGTTAGTGAAGAAACTTGTCTGATGTGATTATTTTTGATTGAGAAAGTTGGATAGATAACGCATTTCATTCTATAAGTTTACGATTGAACAAAAAGTCAATCCCGTGGGAAAAGAACCAGAATATGTCAGTACAGAAGATCAGACCGGTAGTTCTTTGTGGTGGATCAGGTACACGCTTGTGGCCTTTATCAAGAAAGGGGTTCCCAAAGCAGTTCATTCCTATCTATCAGGGAAAATCGCTTCTGCAACTTACATTTGAGAGGGTTTCCGGTTTTGGCGATGTTATTGCGTTAACAGGTGAGGAGCACAGGTTCTTTGTACAAGAGGCGGCTGACGCTGCCAATGTTGTTGTCGAACAAATTCTCGAGCCATGCGCAAGAGATACGGCTCCAGCAATGGCTTTGGCAGCAGTTAGAAATATTGCCGATGACAACTTGTTGCTTTTTTGTCCTGCGGATCATTTTATTCCTGATTCAGTTGGATTCATGAATTTAATCAATAGTGCGATGGAATTAGCGGAAACAGGTAGCATCGTTACCTTTGGCGTGCAGCCTAATTTCCCAAGTACTGCGTATGGGTATATTGAAACAGGTGAAAATTTGGACGGGGGGGCGAAAAAATGCGCCCGGTTTCATGAAAAGCCCAGTGTTAGTAGTGCTGTTGAATTTTTTTCATCAGGAAGGTTCCTTTGGAACGCGGGGGTTTTTCTAGTTAAAGCTAGTGTGTTAATTGATGCGTTGTGCATGTTCGAGCCTGATATTCTTCGCGTATGTAAAGCTGCAATTGACGAAGTGAAGCAAGATGGGAATTTCTTTAGACCGGGTGAGGTGTTTGCGGAAGCCACAGCAAAGAGCATTGACTATGCTGTTATGGAACACGCCGAAAATATTGCGGTCTTTCCATTTGAGGGTGTTTGGAGCGATGTCGGAAGTTGGAATGCTATGTTCGAGCTGAGTGAAAAAGGTCCGGATGGGACAGGTCGGTTAGGAGTTGCAGAGAATATTCGGATGGTTAACTCTCAGAATACGTTAGTTCATGCTACCGACCGCAGATTAGTCGTCACCCTCGGGACAAAAGATCTCGTTATAATTGATACTCCAGATGCTCTCTTGGTCAGCTCGTTTGAGCAAGTAGAAAATGTCAAAGATGTTGTCGCGGAGCTATCTAAGGAAGAGCATTCGCAAGCAATAGAGCATCGACGAGTTGCTAGGCCATGGGGAAATTACGATAGCATCGACCAAAGTGATCGCTTTCAGGTTAAACGCATCACAGTTAAGCCAGGTGCAAAACTTTCATTGCAGCGTCATCATCATCGCGCAGAGCATTGGATAGTTGTCAAAGGCACAGCTTTGGTAACATGTGGTGATCAGGAATTTCTTCTTGGAGAGAACCAGTCTACCTATATTCCGGTAGGTGCCATTCACAGAATGGAAAACCCCGGAAAGATTTCGTTGGAATTGATTGAAGTTCAGTCTGGAAGTTATCTTGGAGAAGATGACATTGAGCGTATCGAAGATAAATATGGTCGTATATTGAACTAATTTTTCCTGTTTTTGCTCATTAGGTAGTTGTAAATCTGAAGTTATCTGATGATATTTTTTGAGTTTTAAACATTAGGGTAATTTTGAAATGTGGCTGTAGATTAATTGGCTGTGTTTTTGATTTAGTGTTAGTAATGAGACTTCTAGAAGAAAGATCTCTAAAGAGTTTGTTTTAATATGATCCATATCCAGGCGTATTGAAGAAGTTCTAGGCTCAGGACTCATTAATTGAGGTAAAATATGACGGTAGCAG
>TARA_R110000868_G_scaffold4386_3_pt1 | contig 14863 bp, 18 predicted proteins | sample TARA_R110000868 | Tara Oceans TARA_R110000868 (sample SAMEA4397489) | marine metagenome | biome: Polar Biome; feature: [SRF] surface water layer (ENVO:00010504); material: water (ENVO:00002006), including particulate matter (ENVO:01000060) such as... | depth 5 m | reverse complement strand
TTCGACACGGATGAGTTCAAAAGCATATTCCCTGGCGTTTCTCTGCGATCAGACTCTAAAGCAGCGGGCCGGTGGGCCACTAGTCATGGAGGAGAATACTTTGCGATTGGTGTAGGGGGTGCGGTCACTGGTAAGGGGGCAGATCTTCTCATCATTGATGATCCCCACTCCGAACAGGAAGCCCAACTCGGAGACCCCAATATATTTGATAGAGTCTACGAGTGGTACACCTCGGGACCACGCCAGCGATTGCAGCCGGGGGGCCGTATCATTCAGGTTGCGACGAGATGGTCCAAGCGAGACCTCACTGGACAGCTTTTAAAGAACGCAGCAGAGAGAGAAGGAACAGACGACTGGGAAGTTATTGAGTTCCCCGCTATCCTCCCCTCAGGGACTCCGCTCTGGCCTGAGTTCTGGTCACTCGACGAACTGGAGAAAGTTAGGGCAGAGATCCCGGCAGCGAAGTGGTCTGCTCAGTATCAGCAAGACCCGACAGCCGATGAGTCTGCGATTATAAAGAGAGAATGGTGGAGGACATGGCCGGAGAAAGAACCTCCAGCTTGCGATTTCATCATACAGTCATGGGACACTGCGTTCCTTAAAACAGAGAGAGCTGACTATTCCGCTTGTACAACTTGGGGGGTTTTCTACTCTGAGGACAACGCAGAAGGAAAGCTAGTACCAAGTCTAATCCTGTTGAATTCCTTTCAAGAGAGAATGGAATTCCCAGAGTTGAAAAAAAGAGCTTACGATCAGTATCAAATGTGGAAGCCGGATGCCTGCATAGTTGAAGCGAAGGCTGCTGGATCTCCACTGATATTTGAATTGAGACAGATGGGTATCCCTGTGGGTGAGTACACTCCCTCCAGGGGTAAGGACAAGGTTGCCAGGGTTAACTCAGTTGCTGACTTGTTTGCATCTGGAGTGATATGGGCTCCGAATACATGGTTTGCCGAGGAAGTTATAGAGCAGTTTGCTGGCTTCCCGGGTTCGTCAAAGCACGATGATCTTGTGGATTCATCAACGCAGGCTCTTCTCAGATTCAGGCAGGGCGGCTTCATCCCGATGGAAAGCGATGAAGTCTTTGAGCATGAACCGATGCAAGCTTACTCACCTTACTAGGTAAATAAATGGCAATAGAATCTGCACTCGACCCGAACGCTACCCTCCTCCCGATGCAAGAAATCGGTGATGAGGTTATCTCCGTCGAGATGCCGGTTCCCGATTCTGAATTCGATAACATAGTTGTTCTGGAGACAGAGGACGGTGGGATGCTCATCGACTTCGACCCAGGGGACGAGATCGATGAAGTTGTTGAGTTTGATGATAATCTTGCAGATTTCATGGATGATAGAGAGCTAGGCAAGCTTTCCTCTGAGCTTGTATCTCTCGCTAAATCAGATTTAGATTCCAGAAAAGACTGGGAAGAAACTTACATCAAGGGCCTTGAGCAGCTCGGGATGAAGATAGAAGACAGATCTACTCCGTGGCCGGGAGCCTGTGGTGTTCAACACCCTATCCTGGCTGAGGCTGTCGTTAGATTCCAAGCGCAAACGATCACGGAGATATTCCCGAACGCAGGTCCGGTCAAGGTCAAAGTTCTTGGCAAGATGACACCCGAGAAGGAGAAGCAGGCGCTCAGAGTCAAGGAGTACATGAATTACTTGATTACAGAAGAGATGCCTGAGTACAGATCCGAGACGGAGAAGATGCTGTTCAACCTCGCATTGGCAGGTTCGGCATTCCGGAAGGTGTACTGGGATCCTTCGATGGGTCGTCCTTGCTCCATGTTTATTCCTGCTGAAGAGCTTCTCGTTTCGTATGGGGCACCTTCGCTGGAGATGGCCGAGCGCGTCACTCATGTGATGAAGAAGGGCTCTAACGAGGTCAGGAAGCTTCAAGTATCTGGGTTCTACAGAGATGTAGAGCTAGGTGATGGTCGAGATGATCAGACCAGCATCGAAGAGAAGTATGATGATCTTACAGGAGATTCTCCTTCGTTCTCCTCTGATGACCGCCACACGCTCTACGAGATGCACGTTGATTGGGATCTAGCAGGATTTGAAGATGAGGATGGCGGGGAAGAGACAGGAATTGCCCTTCCTTATGTCATTACAGTCGATGTGGGTAGCTCTGAGGTTCTTTCTATCCGAAGGAACTGGATAGAGGGTGACGAGTTCCGGCGGCGTCGGCAGCATTTCGTTCATTATGAATACCTCCCCGGTATGGGATTCTACGGATTTGGGTTGATTCATCTCATCGGCGGCATGGCTAAGTCAGCGACCTCGTTGCTTAGACAGCTAGTAGATGCAGGAACTCTCTCAAACCTCCCTGGTGGCCTCAAGGCTCGTGGGCTTCGCATAAAGGGTGATGACTCCCCCATCATGCCTGGGGAGTTCCGAGACGTAGATGTCCCAGGCGGGGCGATCAGGGACAACATCACGTTCCTACCGTACAAAGATCCTTCCAATGTTCTCCATGAGCTTCTGAAGAACATTGTCGAAGAAGGTCGAAGATTCGCTTCTATCTCTGATATGAACATCTCCGACATGAACCAGCAAGCCCCCGTAGGAACGACGCTGGCAATCATCGAGAGATCAATGGTCTCGATGAACGCGATTCAAGCCAGAATCCATTACGCGATGAAGAAGGAATTTAAGATTCTTTCTCGCATAGTTAAGGATTACTTGCCAGAGGATTATGAATGGGAAGTAGATGACGGCGAGATGATGAAGACGAAAGACTTCGATGGTCGTCTTGATGTTATCCCTGTAAGCGATCCGAACTCTTCCACGATGGCTCAGCGAATCATGCAATATCAGGCTGCGTTGCAGCTCGCCTCCACTGCTCCGGATATCTACAACCTGTCAGAGCTTCACAGACAGATGCTTGATGTTCTCGGGATACAGGATGCGGACGTAATCGTACCTACCGATGATGATGTAAAGGCTATTGATCCAGTCTCTGAGAACATGAATCTCATCAAGACTGATCCGGTCAAGGCGTTCATGTGGCAAGACCATGAATCGCATATTCAAGTACATATGGATGCAGCACAAGATCCGAAGATGCTTGCGATCATACAGAACTCTCCGAAGGCCAAGGAGATAGAAGCAGCTCTCTCCGCGCATGTGATTGAGCATCTAGGGTTTAAGTATCGAAGAGAAATTGAAAAAGAACTCGGAGTTGAACTTCCGCCTCTCGAACTTCCGTTGCCTAAAGACATTGAAGTTCGACTCTCTGCCCTTGTTGCCGAAGCTGGTAGTCGTCTTCTGGGTCGTGATGTTGCAGAAATGCAGTTGAAGGAGCAGATGGAAAAGATGGAAGATCCTGTTGTGAAGCAGCAGAATCGACAGCTTGATATCGATGAGTCGAAGGTTGCATCTAAGATGCAGACAGATGCAGCTAGAATCGCAGCAGATCTAAAGAAGGCAGCCCTCAGGGCGGAGATAGATCGAGAAAGAATTAGTTCTTCAGAGATGATTAAGGGAATTGAAATCGGCGTTGACTCTTCTATAGACATACGAAAGCTAGATATGGAGAAGAAGAGAAACGAAGCAAAGGAGCTTCTCGACGGTCTTCGTATTGGTTACGAAGTAGCGAAGGGAAACAAGGAGGATTGAGATGGCCGGGACTCTGAGCGAGGTATTTATTACCAAGCTTCGTGAGTACATGAACAACAAAGCAGATGATCTAGCAACAGGGTGCGCTAGCGATTATGCAGATTACAAATTTCGCGTTGGCTTTATAGAAGGTATTGCGACAGCAGAGTCGGAGTTCCTTGATCTAGTCAGGCGCGCTTCAGAAGAGGAATAACACCCATACGGGTGCGAGGGAACGGCTTCTCCCTTAATAGAGGCTGCATACAGCGGTGACGCTGCAAGGAAGAAAATGTCCGACAAAGAGTCGCAAGACGATCTAGGGGATTATCAGAAGATAATGGAAGAAGCAGGGGATAAGCTGCCAAAGCCTACTGGCTGGAAGCTTCTCGTTGCTGTTCCAAAAGCTCAGAACAAGACTGATGGTGGTATTTACAAGCCCGACGAAGCAATGCACGTCGAAGAGGTGGGTACGATTATAGGTTTAGTTGTTCAGGCTGGAGACCTAGCCTACAAGGATGAAAAGAAATTCCCTTCTGGGAAATGGTGCGAGATTGGTGATTTCATCATGATGCGTTCATATTCCGGAACACGATTCAAAGTAGAGAATCAAGAATTTCGATTGATCAACGATGACACAGTTGAGGCTGTGGTTGATGATCCTAGAGGGGTGGTCAAGGTCATATGAGTACGCAACAGATTGTCTCTTCACCTATGAGTGGAGCAAGTTCAGATGATGAAGATATGGATGAGTCGCTTATCGAAGTTGATATTATCGACGATACTCCAGAAGAGGACAGGGGGAGAATCCCTCCCGGTGAAAGGTCTGCCGAAGAACATGAAGATGAGCTGAACGATGTCAGCAAGAATGTTCACAAGCGGATAAAAAAGCTTAAATACGATTTCCACGAAGAGCGAAGAGCGAAAGAATCTTCTTCACGCCTTAGGGATGAAGCAGTCAATTACGCTCAGAATGTTCACAGAGAAAATCAAAAGCTTCGAGAACTAGTAAATCGAGGGGAGCAAGTCCTTGTCGATGAAGTTAAGTCTCGAACCGAGAAGGAATTAGAGACCGCAAAACTTATTTTAAAGAGAGCCCATGAAGAGGGTGATCCTGAATCGATAGTAAATGCTCAAGAGGTTTTATCTAGGGCATCTTACGATTCGCAAAAAGCTCAGGAATACGTTCCTTCTGCGGGAGAGATTCCGCAACAGCAACAGTTTCAGCAACCGCAACAGCGGGCTCAACCAGTCAGGCAGCAACCACAGCCTGACCAAAGAGCTGCTGGATGGGCAAAAGAAAATCCTTGGTTTAGAACTGATAAAGAAATGACGGCTGTCGCCTTAGCTGTTCATGAAGATCTAGTGTCCAAGGGTATCGATCCGAAGTCTGATAGTTATTACGACTCAATCGATACTAGAGTACGGGAAAGATTCCCAGAAAAATTCGGCAGTGATGGTGAGGAGATTGATATCTCCAGTGACCAAACGGATCTTCGTTCCGATGGAAGCCGCCGGAAACCCTCGACGATAGTGGCACCTGCAAGGCGAACTACTGGTGCTAATTCGCGCAAAGTCCAACTTACGAAGACTCAGGTAGCTCTCGCAAAGCGCCTGGGTGTATCTCCTGAAGGTTATGCCAGACAACTCTTAAAATTGGAGAACAACAATGGCTAGAGGCGACAACGCCAATGGGGAACAGGATCCCCGCGCTAAAAGAGAGCATGAATCCCGTGAGACTTCTGCTCGACCGGCTTTTTGGACACCACCCACAGTACTCCCTGTACCCGATCCGCAAGACGGGTACGAGTTTCGTTGGATTCGAGTTGCCATGCGTGGCACATCGGACAACACGAATGTTTCCCGTAAATATCGGGAAGGCTGGGAGCCAGTTAAGCTTGAGGATCATCCTGAGCTTAAACTCATCCCTGATATCGACAGTCGATTTGATGGGGGAGCGGTGATTGGTGGATTGATGCTTTGCAAGAACTCTGTTGAGCTTATGTCTCAGAAGAGGGACTACATCAAGAATCAGTCCAACCTCCAGATGGAAGCCGTAGATAATAATTTCTTGCGAGAGAACGATGCGAGAATGCCTCTGCTCCCTCCGGACAGAAAAACTCGTGTCTCTTTTGGCGACGGCTCTTAGGAGATGTCCTCCTTCAAGTCGCCGCTTGATTTTTAGGAGAAAATAAAATGGCAGGTGGTGAGGGTTTTAGACCCGTATTTGACACATCTCAGCCTCATGCGGGAGGGGTTGTTCCTTTTCGTATTTCAAAGAATTATGGTCAGAACATTTTCTATGGTGATTTCGTGCGAATGACGAATGGCGGTTACATCGCTGTTAATCAGAGTGTGGTTCATCAGAATTTTGATGATCAGTTGGGCATGTTTATGGGATGTTCCTATAACGATGCGAACGGGACTCCGACATGGAGTCAGCATTATCCGGCTAGCCAAGACGTAGATGGTATTATTGCTTACGTTGCTGGCACGGACCCGATGACTCGGTACACGGCTAAGTGGACTAATGCTGCCGGAACAGCGGATTCCGTTGGAACCATTGCAAAGGTTGGCTTGAATATTGACATTGCTTGGAGAGCTGGCTCTACAGTAACTGGTAACAGTTTGTCTGGAGCTGACGCAGTTACTGCCGCAGTCCCCACCACTGCGAACTTCCGAGTTGTTGATGTTGTTAATAGCCCATCTGCGCCGTCTGAATTCCAGGCTGCGGGCACGGAATACACTCATGTAATTTGCATGATTCAACCGGGTCTTCACCATTACTCTAACTCTGCTGGCATCTAGGAAAGGATTAAATAATCATGGCTATTTCACGCGCACAAATGATGAAGGAACTCCTTCCTGGGCTGAACGAACTGTTCGGGTTGGAGTATGGCTCGTATGAAAACGAGCATGAAGATGTTTACGAAATGGAATCTTCGGACAGAGCGTTCGAAGAGGAAGTTCAGCTTTCCGGATTTGGTGCTGCTCCGGTAAAGGCCGAAGGCTCTGCTATCGCTTACGATACGGCGCAAGAAGTCTTTACTGCTCGCTACAACCATGAGACAGTTGCCCTTGGATTCTCCATTACGGAGGAAGCGATTGAGGATAATCTTTATGATTCTCTCTCGGCTCGCTATACCAAGGCTCTTGCTCGCGGCGCAGCGAACACGAAGCAGGTCAAGGCAGCGTTCCCGTTGAACAACGGTTTCACTACCTTCAATTCTGGTGATGGCGTACCTCTTTTCAGCAATTCCCATCCCTTGGTGAGTGGTGGTTTCAACCGAAACCAGCCCCAGATCCCGTCGGATCTTAATGAGACTTCGCTTGAGCAGGCTGTGATTGACATCGCAGCGTTTACTGATCAGCGCGGACTCAAGATTGCAGCTCGGGCTCGACGACTCATCGTTCCTCCGGAACTCATGTTCGTTGCAACTCGTATCCTTGATACGGAGCTTCGAGTGGGTACGGCGGACAATGACATCAATGCTCTTCGGACCAATGGTGTTATCCCTGAGGGATACCGAGTAAACCACTACCTCGCGGATCAGCAGGGTGATGCGTGGTTTGTGATTACCGATGTGCCTAATGGCATGAAGGGATTCACTCGGTCGCCGATGTCTACGTCTATGGACGGTGACTTCGATACGGGCAACGTCCGGTACAAGTGCCGAGAACGATACAGCTTCGGCGTATCGGATCCTCTCGGCATCTACGGATCTTCGGGTGCGTAACTGAGGGCTCAAGGGGGGAGAGGGGCAACTGCTTCTCTCCCCTTCGCCTTTGGCCCATGGTGCCTCTTAGTGACAGGGAAATTGGTGTGATCGAGCAGAAGATCAGCAACATTGAGCATCGTATTCGTAATGATAAGATGATCATAGATGCTCTCGGAAATCAGATCAGTGTATTGCGGTTAGAACTAAATCAATTCAAGCACAGAGCGTATGGAATTTCTTCCGCTGTCTTAGTTCTATTAGGTTTACTTTCCGTTCTAATCGACTTCCTGAAGGGTTTTTAAGTGGCAGTCAAACGTGGCAAAGAAGAATTTTCCGGTTACAACAAACCGAAGAGGACTCCTAAGCATTCAACGAAGAGTCATGTTGTACTTGCCAAAGAAGGCGAGAAGATCAAGATGATTCGATTCGGAGAGCAGGGAGCAAGCACAGCCGGTAAGCCGAAGTCAGGCGAGTCGGACAAGATGAAGGCGAAGAGGTCTTCGTTCAAAGCCCGTCATGGTAAGAACATCAAGAAGGGCAAGATGTCTGCTGCTTACTGGGCAGACAAAGAGAAGTGGTAAACCACAGCCTGACAGACATAAACGACAGCACGCGGACTGTCAGGTTAATTGCGTGTAATGAGGTAAATGAAAATGGGTACGACAACTTTTAGTGGACCGATCAAAGCAGGAACGATTCGAGATACCACTGGTACAACCGTTGGTAGTGATGTTGCTAATGTCGGATCTGCGATAATGGCTCAGTCCGCCGCCTGGACTCAATCCGCATCCGGAGCCGCGACAGGAATCGTGATACCGGCTGGGAGCCAGATTGTTGAGATTTCTGTTTATATCACAACTGCCCCAACGGCAGTGAATATGAGTATGGGAACTAGCTCGGCAGCTTCAGAGCTGTTCACTGCGCTTGCCCAGGGGGCTGCTGCGAATGTTATCAAGTTTGGCTCTTCTGGCACTATCACTGATGCAGACGCTTGGGAGAATGTGGGCACAACGGGTGTTGAGATCTATGTCCAAAGTGTATCTGGAGTTTCCGGGCGTGGCACGATCACTGTTCAGTATATCCAGAATAACAATCTCTAATCAGTGAAAGACCCTAAGTGGTACAAGAGGCTTCACCCGGAAACGCAAGAAGCCGTGGATCAGACAGCTCATGTGGTCCTCGGCTTCGGCCTTTCTGTCCTCGGCGGAACCTACCTATCTATGGTGGCTCTCTTTATAAGAGAGTTCTGGATCCAGTGGCCTGTCGAGCGAGTAGCTGACACGAGAAAAGATATGGCGTTCTGGATTGGCGGGGCAGGCATATGGGAAGTCGTAAAGGTTTTTAGTTGATTATGTCTAAACTAACAAAGCATGACACTTATCTATGATCGGGAGATCTCTATGATCAAGCAATTTATTCTAGTATTTTTCATTCTATTTCTATCGTCTAGTGGCTTTGCGACTACTCAGGCTCCAAGCGTTAGAACGTCTCAAGGCGAGACCTTTGTTATTTGCAATAGTCAGAATTCGACAGGCTCGAATGTAGTTTGCGACAACGCTGGTGGCAACGCTGGTGGCGTTGACTTAGTAGCGTTTGTTCATGGCTACAACAATCTAACTTTCTTTTTCAGGGAGAGTGGAACGGCTGGTTCGACTTGCCAAGTTTACGCAATTGGGCATTACGATGTTAACGGTAATGCGATCAACGTATTGAACACGCCTGACCTAGCTCTTCTGTCTAACTACGCGATGTTTAGTACGCCTCTATCGGCCACTCAAGCAGCTATCTCTCTTACGAGTTCAGACTTTAATGCTGTTTTTGCAATTTGCACAGTCCCAGCAGGTGGCTTTGCAACCGTCGAGATGCGTGGATCCGTTAAAGCTCCGCTCCGTTAAATATTAGGATATAAATATATGTACAGACTCATTAAGCTGATATCGCTAGTTATTTTAATCATGATGCCCTCGACAGATTCTTATGCCGATGAAGTTCTATGGGGAACTTCTACTGATGCTGATGCTGATCCGTCTTCGTTCAGCCCTTTCGATTACGGGGCTGTGGGGAATGGTATTGCGGATGATTCGGCAGCGGTCCAGCTTGCAGCTACCGCAGCTTGCACGTATGGGTCAGATGCCATTCTAGACATGACGAGGGCTAACGGAAGCGCAGTTCAGTACCGCTTTGGTAGCGCTACCAATAATTCATTCTTTACGTCAGGCGTTCGCTTTCTCAGTGAGGTTTGCACAAACGCGGTTACGATTACAGGAGACTGTAATGATAGGACAAACGTCAAAGTTTTGACGGGAGGCAATAACGGGCAGGCTTTGTTTAGTACTTGCAAACAAGATGACGCTATTTCAACGACCTGCGAGGATGACGCGACCTCCGTGACTTCTCAGGCTTATACGTTTCAGTGTATGACTATAGAAGACGACGACCCTATTCTTCACGGGGGGCAAAACTCTGCAACATATCAGCTTGCATCAGCACCCGTACCGACTCCGGTATACGAAGAGGTCGTTACTTACACTGGGGGTTCTGGCGTCGTCGTAGAGTGGGACGCATCTCGCCTTCTGCTCGTGGTCGGATCGTCTGAACCGGACGACCTACCGACTACAGTCGTTGCACTTACGGGTGCCAGCTTCGGGACAGTTACTCCTAGCTCTGTAGCGAGAGAAAAATCGGTCGAAGGCACTCACGGAGTGTACTTGAAACCCTGCGACAACTGCCGAGTGGAAAGGAACAATTTTATCGGCTTATCGGATGAGGGTGTCGATATGCACGCTAAATCCGACAACGTGACCATCATTCAAAACAACTGCACCGGCATCAGCTCTTCTGGCGAGGGAGGAAGCTGCATAAACTTTGACGGCACGTCAGGCGGATTCTTGGCCGAGAACACGTGTGAGGGTGGTAAAGGCTCAGCCGGACTGGCAACTGGTTCTTGCTACACAATTGCTACAAACGCCGCGACAATTACAGATGACCTTCGGTTTGCTAACAACACCTGCGTCGAAGACGGTACAGGCGAGAATGCGATAGAGACGTGCATCGTAATAGCCGCATTAGGGTCGAATATGACTAACATCGTGCTTTCTGACATCACGCTCACGACGACTGCTTCAGGCAATACCGAAGCTATCGTTATTAATAACGGTGCCACATACACGTCGCAGGTAGATATATACGACTTAACTCACACCGGTGGTGGACGAATCTTTGACGAAGATTCGTTTCAAAATGACAACCAAGTAACTCTATGGAACCCCACGATAGACTATACTGGAACCATTCACCTGAATGCAGTTGCGGGCTTGAATATATACGGAGGCACAATTTCCAAAGGGGGCGGCAGCGGCTCAACGGTTACTCTGATCGGTGATTACCCGCACACGATTCAGGGAGTAAACTTTTTAGACTGTGCAAATTCGTGCATCTACCTTAGCAGCTCATCAAACAAGGTAATAGGGAACACGTTCACTAGTGTAGGGGATGGCGGAGGAAACGATTATTCAGTTCGCGAGCTAGCCCCTGGGAACAACAACGTTGTGAACGAGAACCAGACACTTGAGATTACTGGCGCGGCGGCTCTCACGCCGTATGCAGTTGGTCCTACTCCTGCTGTTTCCGGCGGGAACTGCATTGCGGGACCTGCTTCGGGAACGGGCTCGTACTGCGATGGAACTCGAAACACTCGACCCTAATAATGGAATCCAATGCCTCATGGATGACTGAACTTATGGCAGCTCTCGGTGTCACGGGAAGTGGCGCAATCGCGCGTATTTTCTACAAGCAGAACCAGCGGGAGGCCGAGTTCGAGCAACGCCACAAGGCTTCCGAGGCTCGGCTTACTCGGCACTCTGAAGCGATCAAAGCGTTAGGCGATTCGTCGGCGCGGACTGAGACAACGATTGAGAACCTACGCGGTGACATCGACGAGATCAAGGACGGCATCCGGGTTCTCGTGAATAACGCAGCCGGAAGGGATGTTGTATAATGAGCATTGCAATAGAGATTCTGGAGGCCATCCGTGGCGACTAGTGGTGCAGTTACATTCTCGCCAGACGTAGGCGAAATAGTGGAGGAGGCTTATGAGCGAGCTGGACTCCAGATGGTTTCTGGATACGACCTCCGTACAGCTAGGAGAAGCCTTGATTTCCTATTGATGGAATGGGCCAACAGGGGGATAAACCTCTGGTGCGTAAGCGAAGATTCTATCCCGCTGGTCATCGGACAAGCCCAATACGACGCTAGCAATACATCTCCGAATATTGCAGTTTCAATTCTCGAAGCAGTCCTCCGCTCTGACGAGGGAAACACGGCTAAGCAAGTAGACTACGACTTGGGCAGGATATCCAGAGATACATACCTGAGTATCCCGACAAAGCTGACCACGGGTAGACCCACTCAATTCTATGTAGACAGACAGCAAGGGGTTATAAAGATTAACCTTTGGCCGATCCCAAACGATGCCTCTCAGAGGCTTGTGTACACCTATGTAAGAAGAATGCAGGACACCGGCCCAGGCGGCTCCTACGACGCTGACATCCCCGCAAGATTCTGGCCTGCCCTAGTGGCGGGCCTTGCTTATAGCATCGCCATGAAGAGACCTTCGGCTAGCAGTAGAATTCCAATGCTCAAGCAGATTTATGATGAGCAGTTCCAATACGCAGCAGACGAGGATAGAGAGAAGGCTCCGCTTAGATTCTATCCTGGCGGTTACAGCTAATGGGTAATTACGCGAAAGGCAGTAGGGCTTTTGGTTTTTGTGATCGATGTGGTTTTAGATACAACCTAAGAGAACTAAAGACAGAGACAGTCAATCTGTCTGCCACCAATCTTCGTGTATGCCCGTCATGCTGGGACGCAGACCAGCCCCAGAACATGCTTGGAAGAATTCCCTTTAGCGACCCGCAAGCCCTCAGAGACCCCAGGCCATTGGGAGCTATCTCTGGTAGAGATCTCCCTGCCGCTTATAGGTGGGACTTCTCGACAGGGACAGCTCAAACTAACCCAACCCGTATTGATGGGTGGTGGTCGTCTTCCCCCTCGGACCCTTTGTCATGGAATCAATCCAGACAAGCGTTGAGCGTTGTTGGGCCAGAGGACGGAGAATCCGGTCAAAACTATATTATCAGAGGTTGGAACGGAGCAGGGGCAGAACAGGATTATTTGAATATAGATACTTCTATATATAAATATGTAGTCACGCAATTCACGGTGAATAAATACCCGAACAGAATCGATGAGTATACCCTCGAACCCCTAGACCCATTCGGAGGAAGGTTCCATTGGTCGGACAACACAACAGGATCTTTCCCATTTTCCATTCAAAAATCTCAAGTTTGCCGAAGGGTTCCGTACTTTAATCTTACCCAGCCATCAGATGGGTTCGACCAAGCAGATAGGGATATGGCTAGTACGTTCAAGCTTGTATTCGACATGACTGATAACTCTGAATGGACCGGGACAGCATCTTCGGTAAGACTCGACTACTGGTTAAGTGATGCAAATTACATAGGAGATCCCCCAGACATCGACGTTGACTACATTGAGATAGTTGCATTTCACAACACTGATATATAGGAGAACAACATGCCCAAAGTAGGCAACAAGCATTTTTCATATGATGAAGCTGGCAATCAGAAAGCGATGGAAGAGTCTATCCGCACTGGTCTTCCTGTTGAGCAAGAAGACAAGAACTATGCACAGTTCGCTGAAGGCGGATCCGTCATAGGGCAGGGCTACGGCAAAGCTCGTACACCTAAGAAAAAGGGAAAGAAGTAATTGGCAGCCTTCACTCTAGCGACACTACGGACAGCCATTGATGAATGGCTACAGAATACCTCCTGGGGAACATCCTCCCAGCGGGATAATATCATTGTGTTGGCGGAGGAAAAGATTAACTCGATTGTTGGCATTGCTGGTTACAACACAAACACAACTACTGCCGGACTCACATTCGTGGCAGGAGCGAACAGCATAACTTCTATCGACGATACCATCACAGGCCCGCTGTCTCCTTCCTACCTGAAGATTAGATCTGAAGCAGCTCCCGCAGATGGGAACCCTTGGAAGTTTCTTCTCCTGAAGGATTACGGATTTCTTCAGGAATATGCGCCCATAGACAATGCGGCTTCTCGCGCAGAGCCAAAGTATTACTCTTTCTATAACAATGTTTCTGATTCCAATAAAGCAACTGTTAACTTTGCTCCGTACTCAGACACTACTTACAGCTACGAGTTTAATTACTTCTTTGAGCCAGCATCAATCACCACGGGTGGCTTGGATGCAACAGAGACTTGGCTGAGCAGACATGCCAAGAACGCTCTTCTCTATGGTTGCATCACCCAGGCTTACATATTCATGAAGGGCGACGTAGCCATGATGCAGGCTTACCAAGGTAAATTCATGGAATCCTTGCAGGCTCTCGTCTCTTCTCAAGGCGGAACTTTCCGCGACACTTCATTCAATAACGCGGACAACAGTCCGACTATGGTGGCTCAGTAATGGCTTCTACTTACACTGATGGACTTGCGGTTGAGATCATTGGCTCCGGCGATAAGGCTGGTTCCTGGGGCGATGTCACTAATAACAATATAAGAGCCATCGAGGAGGGTATATCGAGATACGCTGAGATCGATGTGGTGGCCGCTGACGCTTCCATCTTGAATATCCCAGACGGACAAACGGCCTACACGGATGATTCGAAGGGGAGATCCGCTGTCATAAAATGGACTGGCGCTCCCGCCTCTAACCTCCACGTAGTCACTCTGCAAGTAGGCGGAGTGGGAGCTACTCAAGCAAGATTCACTGCCATAAACGGCCTCGACGACCCTGGGGTTCTCCGCATCACTTGCGCCATCGGCACTAATGTCGAAATCCCTAATGGTTACTCTGCGAATGTCCATATAGAAATTGATGCCTCAGGCACTGCCCTAGGCGTAGTGAACAGTCTTTCAAGCCTCTCTATCGACAAGCTTGCCCTTGGCAATCAAGAGGTGATATCCAATACCGTTGATGACCGAGTTGATATTGTTTCTTCGACTCTCCAAGTAGGCGCTGGAGTCGATGGCTCTGATACAATCATCCAGGCGGCGGCGGGAGGCGCTAACGCTGGCAGAGATCTTGTTATCAGGAATAATGCACTTGGCAGCGCTGGTAGTATCCGCTTTAACGATGCAGGCAGCGGCCCGATAGAAATAACACCCGGTGGTACTGGCTCTGTGATCATGCCCAAAGTCACTATTAGTGATGGAACTATCGCCGGGACAGTGATTACGAACAGCTCTATAGGAAGCAGCTTGCCAAGTACCGGAGCGTTTACAAGTCTTGGCGCGACTGGTACTTCGACTCTTGCAGCAATAAACGCCTCCGGCAATATCGCAACCTCAGGCTCCACGACGATTACTGCTGCTAATGGGCTGATAGCTACTGCGGGAGGTCTTAATGTAACTGGTGGTGTCACGGTAAATAGTGGAGCTACGAACCTTACGGGTGGTGGCATCACGAATGCCGGATCGATCTCAGGTGCTGGAGCGATTA
>TARA_R110000868_G_scaffold90850_5_pt1 | contig 14866 bp, 11 predicted proteins | sample TARA_R110000868 | Tara Oceans TARA_R110000868 (sample SAMEA4397489) | marine metagenome | biome: Polar Biome; feature: [SRF] surface water layer (ENVO:00010504); material: water (ENVO:00002006), including particulate matter (ENVO:01000060) such as... | depth 5 m | reverse complement strand
GCAGAGCTTTGTTGCGCTGCGCACCGGCAATCCGGGTAAAATGCCGCCGCCGGTCGAGGGCTATCGGGAAAGCCTGCCACCCCAGTTCCAGTCGATGCTCGAGCAGATCATGCAGGGCAGTGCGGTGGGTTCGCCCGATAGTGTGAAGCAGGCGGTCGATCGCTTTGTCGAACGGACCGGCGCCGATGAGCTGATCATCTCCGGGTCGATCTTCGATCAGGCCGCGCGCGAGAAAAGCTATGCGATTGCTGCGGAAATTCGTGATCTGGTAGCCGCCTAGGGCCAAATTCGCTGCATACAAGCCTTGATTTTGCCACCCGGTCTGCGCATGACTTCGGCAAATAGAAATTCCGACAAAGGCGCCCATATGGCAGATACAAAAGTGCAACGCTCCGGCAGAAATTCAGCACTTCGCGACTTTTTGAAAAGCGAGGCGGCGGGCGGCATATTGCTGATGGCTGCTGCCGCGCTGGCGATGGTGGTGGCAAACAGCCCGTTGTACGACATGTATCACCATTTTCTGCACGAGTTGAAAGGGCCGACCCTGTCGAGCAAGCTGGGTCCGATGACGCCGCATCTTTGGATCAACGACGGGTTGATGGCGATTTTCTTCCTGCTCGTCGGGCTGGAAATCAAGCGGGAATTTGTCGACGGGCGGCTCAATACCTGGGATCGTCGACGTCTGCCGGTGCTCGCTGCGGCAGCCGGGATGGTGGTTCCGGCGCTGATCTATCTGTTCGTGGTCAAGGATGTGCCGGCGCTTTACAATGGCTGGGCGATCCCGGCTGCTACCGATATTGCCTTTGCGATCGGCGTGCTGGCCTTGCTCGGCCCGCGCGCGCCGACTTCGCTGAAGCTGTTTCTGGTCACCGTCGCGATTGTCGATGATATGGGAGCGGTGGCGATCATCGCGCTGGTGTACACTGCCGAGATCAACGGCGCAGCGCTGCTGGCCAGCGCGGCAATCCTGGCGATCATGTACACGATGAACCGCAACGGTGTGCTCAGGCTCTGGCCCTATCTGATCGGTTCCGGCTTGCTCTGGTATGCGGTGCTGATGTCGGGAGTCCATGCGACTATCGCCGGGGTATTGGCGGCAATGACGATTCCGATCGTGATCACGCCGACCTCACCGGATTCAGAACATTCCCCGCTGCACCGGCTTGAACATGCTATTTCGCCGTGGAGCGCTTTTCTGATCGTGCCGGTGTTCGGCTTTGCCAATGCCGGTGTGTCTCTCGAAGGCATCGGCTGGGACCAGGTCTTCGCACCCTTGCCGCTGGGCATTGCCGCCGGCCTGTTCTTCGGCAAGCAGATCGGCATTTTTGCGAGCGTCTGGATCGCGGTGAAAACCGGTTTCGCCGGGCGGCTGGGTGGTGCCAGCTGGTTGCAGGTCTATGGCGTCGCGATGCTGTGCGGCATTGGCTTCACGATGAGCCTGTTCATTGGTGCGCTGGCCTTTCCCGGTCAGGAGCTGCTGATCGAGGAAGCCAAGATCGGCGTGCTGGGTGGATCCCTGCTGTCGGCAGTTGTCGGTTTTTGCATCCTTCGCTTTGCGCCGCAGGACAAGCATCTCAAGTCGCTCGACCAGGATGAGGCAGAGGAGCTGCTCGGTGTGATGCCAACGAGTGAAGTGGAAAAACTGAAGGATAACCGGTGACGAGAGCCGGGCTTATCGCCGCCGCCTGTCTTGCGATCACCGCCGTTCCATCGGTCGCCGAACCGCTCGCGTCGCCGATCATCACCGACACAACCGATTTGAAAGCGTCGAATGCATTGGGCGCTATCGCCGAGGACTATGTGAAGGTCACGCTGGCGCTTGGCGAAAAAGAGGCGGGCTATGTTGATGCCTATTATGGTCCGGCCAAATGGGCTGAAGCGGCGAAAATCGATCCGCGCGACATGCGCGAACTGGGCAATGCTCTGGTAGAGTTGATGCAGCGGCTCGATGACTTGCCGAAGAGCGACGACCTGCTGATCGAGGCGCGCAAGCACTTTCTGTCGGCGCAACTGGAAGCGGCGGTAACCCGCCACGCGATGATTCAGGGCGAGAGTTTCTCCTTTGCCAAGGAAGCCAAGGGTCTGTTCGGGGTGACGCCGGAGCTGAGGCCGCTGGAAGAATTTGATCCGGTGCTTGAGGAGATTGAAAATCTTGCACCAGGCGACGGACCGCTCAGCGAGCGGGTGGCGGCGTTGGAAAAGGGCTATATCATCCCCAAGGACCGGCTGCAGATCGTGTTCGACACCGCGATTGCCGAGTGCAAGGCGCGCACCGCAAAATATTTCGATCTGCCCGAGGGCGAGAATTTCAAACTGGAATTTGTCACCGGCAAAAGCTGGAGCGGCTATAATTATTATCAGGGCAATTATCAGAGCCTGATCCAGGTCAACACCGATCTGCCGATCTTCATCGGCCGCGCCGTCGATCTGGGGTGCCACGAGGGCTATCCGGGCCATCATGTCTACAATATGCTGCTCGAGCGCAATCTGACCAAGGGCCGTGGCTGGCAGGAATTTTCCGTCTATCCGCTCTATTCGCCGCAAAGCCTGATCGCCGAGGGGTCGGCCAATTATGGCATCGAACTGGCGTTTAGCGGTCAGGATCGGCTCGATTACGAGCGCGACATACTCTACCCGCTTGCTGGCCTCGATCCCGACACGGCGGCGGCTTACTGGGCGCTGCAAATCGCCAAACAGGCGCTGAGCGGTGCGCGGATGACCATCACCCAGCGCTATCTCGACGGCGAAATCACTCGCGAGCAAGCGATCGTGCTTACCCAGAAATACCAGTTGGTCTCGCGCGAGCGGGCCGAGCAGATGACCGACTTTGCCGAGCAATATCGCAGCTATGTGATCAACTATGGTCTGGGCATGGAAATGGTCCGAGATTGGATCGAGGCACAGGGCGATGCACCGGTCTGGCGCTGGAAGGCAATGGAGCGGTTGCTGAGCGAACCGATGTTGCCGGGGGATTTGGTCGGTGTATCGGCGGAGGCGGATCACTCGGAAGCGGCCAGTAAAATCTGGCGGGAATTTGTACCGGATTCCGGGCAGGCGGACACCGTCCAGGGGGAATTGTTGCGGTCCGTGGAAAAGCTGCGCGACGAGGCCATCCGGAACGGCAATGGAAACTGGGATGAAGGCTTTGAAATTCTGATCACCTACCTTGAGGAAAAACTGCTTGATGAACCGTTGTTCGAGGAAAGCGACAGGTCCGAGATAGCGAAAATCCTGGGTCGTCTCCAGAAGTTTGACAACCCGTTGATGAATGACGAGCCTTACGATTTTCTCGTTGCCAGAGTGGTTGATTATTACGATTTTCATGGTTCGCAGCCCCGGATCAGCAATCCCGAGCTGAAAAGATAGGTTTCTGCTGCCAGGCAGCATTGGGTGAGGGGGTAAGTAGACGACCGACATCGCCGAGCAACATCGAGCTATGTGATTAACTATGGTCTTGGCATGGAAATGGTCCGCGACTGGATCGAGGCACAGGGCGATGCACCGGTCTGGCGCTGGAAGGCGATGGAGCGGTTGTTGAGCGAGCCGATGTTGCCGGGGGATTTGGTTGGCCCGGAGTAAAATCCTGGTTTGAGCGCAAGAAACCGGATGTGTTTCGAAAAATCAACATTTAGGGGGTTTTCGATTGAACAATCTGGAAATCCAAAATGATAAATCAGCAAATGACCAAGATGGAATGGGCTTTGCTTTTGGGGCTGTCGGTTCTGTGGGGCGGGTCGTTTTTCTTCGTCGAAATTGCACTCGACGAACTTCCGCCTTTGTCCCTTGTGTGGATACGCGTGAGTTTGGCTGCAATCGCACTTTGGGGGTACATTCTTCTAACCGGTCAGAAATTTCCCAAAAAATTCTCGATTTGGCTGGCCTTTGGCACGATGGGTTTGTTGAACAATATACTGCCATTTTCTCTGATCGCATGGGGCCAGCAGGATATTTCCGCCGGGCTCGCTTCCATTTTGAATGCAACAACGCCGCTTTTCACAGTTCTTGTCGCCGGCTTGTTTCTGTCGGATGAAAAACTGACCGGACTCAAATTTGCCGGAACAGTCGTCGGCTTTTCCGGCATATTATTGCTGATTGGCCTGGATGTACTCGAAGGGCTGGGCGGAAATATTGGCGCACAGCTAGTAACATTATGCGCTGCCATATCCTATGCTTTTGCTGGTGTTTACGGTCGACGTTTCAAACGGATGCAAGTCAAACCCGTAACCGTGGCAGCAGGTCAGTTAGCCATGTCGGCCTTCATTCTTCTTCCGGTAATGTTGATCGTAGATGGCGGAGATTTCATTGTGAATCATTCCATGAAGGTCTGGCTAGCAATGGGAGGTTTGGCGATTTTTTCCACAGCTCTGGCATATTTTGTCTATTTTCGACTTTTGGAATCCGTTGGTGCGTCCAACCTGCTTTTGGTAACTTTTCTGATACCGATTTCTGCGATCACACTCGGCATCGTGTTTCTGGGCGAAAGTTTAAAGGCGTCAAACATAGCAGGAATGTTGCTGATTGGCTTGGGAATGTCGATAATCGACGGGCGATTGTGGACCAAAAGCAAGGTCGAAACTCATCCTCTCCAATGACTTTAACCAGCGTCTCCGGGCGAAGCGCATCCATTTTGAAGGCCAGAATTTTACGGCTATCCATGGTCCACTTTTGAAACTCTTCAAGGCCCAGCGAATCCCTCTTGCGCATTGCAAAAATCGGCGTAATCCATGCTCAGTATTTCGGCATAGGATCGCTTTATGGCCTTTAACCTGTTCGGACGAATCAAGCCTCTCGACGCCATCCTCGCTACTGCAGAAAAAAAGGCGCTAACCCGCACCCTTGGCCCCATTCAGCTCACCTTGCTGGGCGTGGGGGCGGTTATCGGCACCGGAATTTTCGTGCTGACATCGGAAGCGGCGCAGAAGGCCGGACCGGGGATGATGTGGAGCTTCGTGATCGCCGGGCTGGTCTGCGCAGTGGCCGCGCTCTGCTACTCCGAACTGGCCTCGATGGTGCCGGTATCGGGCTCGGCTTATACCTATACTTATGCGGTGATGGGCGAGCTGCTGGCGTGGATGGTCGGCTGGGCGCTGATCCTCGAATATGCGGTGGCGGCGAGCGCGGTTTCGGTCGGCTGGTCGGGCTATTTTGTCGGGCTGCTGGCGAATGCCGGGATAGATTTGCCGAGGGCGCTGACGATCGGCGGCTATGCGCCGGGCGGGCTGGTCAACCTGCCAGCGCTGATCATTGCGCTGCTCGTGACCTTTCTGCTGATGATCGGCACCAGCGAAAGCGCCAAGGTCAACGCGGTGCTGGTGGCGATCAAGGTTACTGCTCTTACCATATTCATCGTCCTCACCTTGCCGATGATGCAGGGGGAGAATTTCGATCCGTTCATGCCCAACGGCTGGTTCGGCGAAAGTCGGGGCTTTGGCGCGGTCGGCGCAGCGGCCTCGATATTCTTCGCCTATGTCGGCTTTGACGCGGTGTCGACGGCAGCGGAGGAAACCAAGAATCCGCAACGCAATGTGCCCATTGGCCTGATCGGCAGTCTCGCCATTTGTACGGTTTTCTATCTGCTGGTCGCCGCCGGCGCGATTGGCACGGTCGGCGCGCAGCCCATCGTCGATGCCGCTGGCGTCACGCTGGCACCTGGCAGCACCGAATTTGCCGCGCAATGTCAGGCCTTGCTGACAGCCGGCCACGAACCCCTGGTGTGCAGCCACGAGGCGCTGGCCTTTGTGCTGCGCACCATCGGCCATCCCGCCTTTGGCAATATGATCGGTATTGCCGCTTTCCTTGCCTTGCCCTCGGTCATCCTGATCATGCTGTTCGGTCAGACCCGGATCTTCTTCGTGATGGCGCGCGACGGTCTGCTGCCGGAGAAACTGGCCACGATTCACCCGAAATGGAAAACCCCGCATATCGTGACCGCGATAACCGGTGTTGCGGTGTCGGTTTTTGCCGCGTTTCTGCCGGTGGGCCAGCTGGCGGATATATCCAATTCGGGGACCCTGTTTGCCTTTCTGATGGTCGCGGTGGCGGTACTGATCCTGCGCCGCACCGATCCCGACCGGCATCGCCCGTTCCGCACACCGCTGGTGTGGATTGTCGCGCCGCTGGCGATCATCGGCTGCCTGGGATTATTCTACAATCTGCCGTTCGACGCGAAAATGGTGCTGCCAATCTGGGGCGGGATCGGGTTGCTGCTCTATTTCGCATATGGTTACAGAACGAGCCATGTCGGTCGCGGCCATATCGAGGTGCACGAAAGCGATGCCGACGCACCACCGCAGCCGGTACCGCCGATCAGCGATCAATAAGGGGGCTTCGCGGCTGGCAAATTTCAGCGCCCCATTAACTATCTGCTAACCAATTTCGTTCACTCCTGTTTCTGAAACATGAACCGCGCTCGCACAGGGCGCACCATGGACAGGGACCAGACTGTATGAACACGCCAAGCAAACCCGCAGAAAATGCCGTAGACGTCGCAATTATCGGTGCCGGACCCGCGGGTCTGACCGCCGCCTATCTGCTCTCGAAAAAGGGCTATTCGGTCACCGTGATCGAAAAAGACCCGAAATATGTAGGCGGGATCAGCCGGACGGTGGAGCATGAAGGATTCCGCTTTGATATCGGCGGGCACCGCTTCTTTTCCAAGTCGCAGGAAGTCGTTGATCTGTGGAATGAAATCCTGCCCGATGACTTTATCCAGCGGCCGCGGATGAGCCGGATCTATTATGAAGGAAAATTTTACAGCTATCCGCTGCGCGCCTTTGAAGCCCTGTGGAATCTCGGCATCTGGCGTTCGACCCTGTGCATGCTGAGCTATGGCAAGGCGAAGGTTTTTCCGAACAAGAATGTGAAGAGCTTTGAGGACTGGACGGTCAATCAGTTCGGCTACAAGCTCTATTCGATTTTCTTCAAGACCTATACCGAGAAGGTCTGGGGCATGCCGTGCGACGAAATGTCGGCGGACTGGGCGGCCCAGCGGATCAAGGGCCTGAGCCTGTGGAACGCGGTGACCGATGGCCTGAAACGCTCGCTCGGCTTAAACAAAAAGCCCAATGATGGGCAGGAAGTCAAAACCCTGCTCGAAACCTTCCGCTATCCGCGCCTCGGTCCCGGCATGATGTGGGATGCAGCGAAAGCCCATGTCGAAGCCAAGGGCAACCAGGTGCTGATGGGGCACAGTCTCAAGCAGCTGGCGCAAGATGCCGACGGCAACTGGCGGATGAGTGCGACAAATTCAGATGGCGAAACCATCATTACCGCGAAACATGTGATTTCCAGCGCGCCGATGCGCGAGCTCGCTACCCGCATCCACCCGCTGCCGAAATCAATGCCCGAAGCGCAGGATCTGAACTATCGCGATTTCCTGACCGTGGCGATCATGGTCAAGTCGGATGATCTGTTCCCGGACAACTGGATCTATATCCATGATGATCGCGTACAGGTTGGCCGCGTCCAGAATTTCCGCAGTTGGTCGCCGGAAATGGTGCCGGACGAGAATATCGCCTGCGTCGGTCTTGAATATTTCTGCTTTGAAAACGACGGTCTGTGGTCTTTGTCCGACGAGGAACTGGTCGAACTGGCCAAACAGGAAATGGCGATCCTTGGCCTGTGCAAGGCCGAAGATGTTGTTGGCGGCGCGGTGGTTCGTCAGGAAAAGGCCTATCCAGTCTATGACGACAGCTATGAAGACAATGTCGCCACCATGCGTGACGATCTGGAAAGCCGCTTTCCGACGCTGCATATGGTCGGCCGCAATGGCATGCATCGCTATAATAATCAGGACCACGCGATGATGACCGCGATGCTGACGGTGGAAAATATTGAAGCCGGATCACGCAAATGGAATGTCTGGAACGTCAACGAGGATGCCGAATATCACGAAGCCGGTGATGAAGGCGCGCAGCGAGTGATCGCGGAAGAAATCAGCGAAGACCGCGCCGCCGCTCTGGAAAGCATGCGTGATGTACCGACGCGGATCGAGGAAAAAGCCGACGATGAAGCGAAGAAGGCGGCGTAGGAGTAATGGAACGCAGCGGCGCAGACAGACGGTCAACCCTCGGCGGCTGGATAGGCAATCTGCCTGCTCCGCTGGCGATGCTGAACCGGTTCTCGATCACCCGTTATTTGCTGGCAAGCATCGTCAGCCTGGCTTTCGATGTGTCACTGTTCATGGTCCTGGTTGCGTTTCTGGTCGACCCGGGTTGGGCGTCGGCAGCAGGCTATAGCGCAGGAATCGTTGTGCACTGGCTGATTTCATCCAGCTTCGTTTTCCCCGGCAAGGCGCGTGATGGCGCGGCGCTGCAGTTGCAGCGGCTTGGTTTCATCGGCACCGCCGTGCTCGGTCTCGGCATAACCGTCATTATGGTCAGCGGACTTACCAGTGCCGGCGTTCTGCCGGTCATGGCAAAAGCGGCAGCGGTTGGCGTCAGTTTCTTCGCGGTTTATCTGACCCGCAAATATGGGGTGTTCCGGTGAGCTATATGGATATGACCCTCGAGGTGCCGGCAAAGCAACCCCGCATCAGCCCCGACTTCACAAGATTCATGAACTGGGCATTGGTCTGGATTATACTAGCCAATATCCCGTTCATGGCGATGTGGATGGTTGGTGCGCCGCCGCGCGCGATTCCGATCGCGCTGGCAGGGCTGGTCGGTCTGATCGTCAAACGCATGCCGCGTACCGTGCAGTGGCTCGCTTTCGCCGGCGTGATGATTTACTCTTTGCTCTCTTTCGTATCCGGCCTGTTCAGCCTGACGCTCAATTCCCTATTCTATTCGCTGCAGTTTTTCTCCGAGATCAAGCCGGGCAATTCGATCGAATATATTGCCGCAGCATTTGTTGTGGTCGCGATTTTGATCGGCAGCTGGTTTCTGCTCAAGCGCGATACGAATTTCGCCAAGCCATTGCATATCCTGCTTGGCGGTGCCCTGATCTTTGGACTTGTCGGCGCCGATGCCGCCGTTGGTGAGGGGATGCGGGGTCATTATTTCCGACCCGCTCCGGTCGGAGCGAAATTTGAATCGGCAGTCAGCAAGTCGGGCTTCGCCGCCCGTGCGGATGGCCAACGCCATCTGGTGCTGATCATCGTTGAATCTCTCGGCGTCCCGAAAAACAACAAGGCGATGTCTGACAAGCTGTTTGCCCAGTATAAAAGCAGTGCCGTGACAGCGCGCTATGATGTGAGCCAGGGCACTAGCCTCTACTATAACAGCACCACCTCCGGCGAAATGCGCGAGCTTTGCGGTCGCTGGGGTGACTATTATGAATTGCTCGAGACCAATGATCCGAAGAAACTGGATTGCCTGCCCGCGCAGCTTGCCAAGAAAGGCTATGCGACACAGGCAATGCACAGTTTCAAGGGCCCGTTCTTCAAGCGGGAAGATTGGTATCCCAAGATCGGTTTCCAGGAACGCGAATTTGCGGTGGATCTCGAAAAACGCGGCGCCGAATGGTGTGGCGGCGTGTTTGCCGGAGCCTGCGACCGGCAGGTACCGAAGATGCTGGCAGAGAATCTGAAACGGGCTAAGCAACCAACTTTCCAATATTGGTTGACGTTGAACACCCATTTGCCGGTTCCGACCCAGCAGAATCTGCACTCCGAAAATTGCGAGAAAGTGTCGGTCGAACTGGCCCGCGACTATCCGATGATTTGCCGCCAATATGCGATATTTGATGATATCGACAAGGCGCTGATCAAGGAAATCACCGCGAGCGATTTTCCGGAAGCGGACATCCTGCTGGTTGGTGATCATATGCCGCCATTTTTTGATCGCCATCACCGTTCGCAATTTGACCCGGAGCGGGTTCCATGGCTTTACCTGAAAGCCAAAGGCTCACAGCCCGAGGGGTAAGATTTTGGAACGCTTGCGCGGCTACCTACCGATATTGTTGATCTGGCTCGCGGCCGGCGCGGCGCTGATTCTCGTCAGCCGCGGGCAGATTCAGAGCGGTATCGGATGGGATCCGGATGACCAGCTGCGCATGGTACAGCTGCGCGACTGGCTCGGCGGGCAAAGCTGGTTTGACACCACGCAATATCGGATCGGCGAGCCGGACAGTCAGCCGATGCACTGGCCGCGCTGGATTGAGCTGCCGCTTGCCCTGGTGTTCCTGGCACTGCAACCTGTATTGGGTGCTGCGACCGCAGAAACCGCCACGATGGTGATCGTGCCGCTGCTCACCCTGGGCATCGCGATGTGGCTTGTCGTCAAAATCACCGAACAGCTTTTTGTTCGCAATATTGCAATTCTGGCAGCAGCGCTGACTGCAACCGCTGTGCCGATACTTGTGCAAATCAGGCCGATGCGGGTGGATCATCATGGCTGGCAGATCGTGCTCGCACTGACCGCGCTGTGGACTCTGTTCTGGCCGGACAAGCGCAAGGGCGGAATCGCGCTTGGTGCGGCGCTAGCACTCTGGCTTTCGATTTCGCTGGAAGGTTTGCCACTATCCGCCGCCTTTATCGTGCTGCTGGTCTGGCGCTGGGTCTTCCAGACCGAAGAAGGGGTAAGATTGTTCTGGACCCTGCTGAGCTTTTTGACCGCCAGTTTGCTGTTCTATTTTGCCACCCAGGGCGCTTTCGATCCTGCGATCAACTATTGTGATGCGCTTTCGCCAGCGCATCTGCTGGCCTGTGCCGCGGGAGCGTTGGTCATGCTGCCGGCGATCAAATGGCTGCCCCAGAATATCGTGATGCGGGTCGGGAGTCTGGCCATTGCCGGTGGAGCGGTTTTGGCTGTGCTCCATGGCCTTGCGCCGCAGTGCATGGGCGGGGCGTTCAACACGATGGATCCGATTGTTCGCGAATATTGGCTGGTCAACGTCCTTGAAGGCCTGCCGATCTGGTATCAGAACGGGAAGACCATGGTCACTTTGCTGGGTGGTTCGATCATCGTCGGACTGGTCAGCCTGATCTACATGATGCGGGCCCAGCCAGCCGGGGTGGATCGCGGCAAATTGCTGGTCTTGGGCTATGCCTTTCTCTGGGCATTGCTCCTGTCGCTTTTTGTCCAGCGTGCCACTGCGGTCGCGGCAGCCTTTGCCTTACCATTCATGGCCTGGGCGGTGCATCAGGCCTTTGTCCACGCACGCGTCATCAAGCGTCCACTCTCCCGTATTCTTGCCACTGCGGCGGTGGTATTTCTGATCATGCCGGGACCGCTGGCCATCGCGCTGTTCAACAGTATCAGCGGAGACGATGAGTCAGACGCTACAAACCCCGGAAATGCCGCGTGCAGGAATGATGATTCGCTCGCCCGGCTGAACGCCTTGCCCCGGTCCAACATCCTGGCACCGTTTGATTTCGGACCGCGGATCCTACTGCTGACTCCACATAGCGTGCTCGCCACCAGCCACCATCGCAACGACCAGGCCATGGCCGACCAGATCAGGATTTTCACCTCCGCACCCGAGGTGGCCCGTGGCTTGCTGGAAGCCCATAATATTGGCTATATCGTTGCTTGTGATGGGGAAGCGGAGCTTGCCCTCTATGCGAAAAAGCAACCCGACGGCCTGTGGGCCCAATTGGTCAGAGGCCAAAAACCGGACTGGCTGCAATCTGTCTATATTCGGGACAATGGACTGATCGTCTGGCGTGTGACGCCAAGAAGGTTGCGAAACAATATGTAAACTATAATAGATTCTAACTATGGGCGCGTAAAAATAAGAACCATGGAGATATTTATGGCAAGGGTCACCGGTCTCGGTGGGATTTTTCACATGGTGAGGGATCCAGCGGCAACACGCAAATGGTACAAGGAATATCTGGGGCTGGACGGGGAATATGGTCCGATGCTCAACTGGTCGGAAGAGAAAGGCGAGAAGCCTTACAGCCTGATCAGCCATTTTCCGGAAGAAACGGATTATCTAAAACCCAGCGAAGCCCAGTTCATGATCAATCTGCGGGTTGACGATCTGCCTGCCTATATCGAACAGCTCGAAGCCAAAGGGCTGGAGATACTGGGGCAGATTGACGAGGGATATGGCAAGTTCGCCTGGATCCTCGATTGTGACGGGATCAAACTGGAATTCTGGCAGCAGGTAGACGCGCCCGAAAGCTGATCCGGCGGGTCAGGCGGGAATGAATTTCAGCGCGAGGCCGTTGATGCAATGGCGCTTGCCGGTTGGTTTTGGTCCATCATTGAAAATATGCCCGAGATGCCCGCCACAGCGCGCGCAATGGACCTCGGTGCGCGGATAGCCGATCTTATAGTCGGTATTTGTGCCGATCCGGTTCGTGGCGATCGGGGCCCAAAAACTCGGCCAGCCCGTACCACTGTCATATTTTGTATCCGATTTGTAGACACCGAGATTGCAACCGGCACAGGCGAAAACGCCCTTGCGCTTCTCGTTATTCAGGGGACTGGAATAGGCGCGTTCGGTGCCTTCCAGGCGCAATATTCGGTAGCGGGCCGCGCCCAGTCGCTTTTTCCATTCTTCCGGCGTGCGATTGATCTTGAACGATCCTCCAGCGCGCGCATTGGCCTGGTCCAAGACACCCAACACGCGCACAAGCCCATAGGCCCCTGCGGCTGCCAGAGTTCCGGTTATGACGGTGCGCCGATCGAGCAAATTCATCTGCAATCCTCAACAATATTCCTGAATCATTCGTGACAGGAAGCCTATTGGTTACAGAAGTGCGTCTGAACGGAAACTGATCAATATTTGGAAAGTTCGACTTCCAGTTCCCGGAACCCGTGGACGAAGCAGGCATGGACACGGCGATGCTTGCCGGTTGGATTGACCTGCATCCGCCGCTTGTGCATTTCTTCCAGCAAGATCCGGATCTGCAACTCGGCGAGACGGGCACCGACGCAGCGGTGAATGCCGTAGCCGAACGCCAGATGGCGACGGGCATTTTCGCGGTCGACCTTGATCTTGTCTGCTTCCGGAAAAATCTCTTCGTCACGATTGGCGGAGATATACCAGAGCACGACCTTGTCGCCTTTCTTGATCTGGTTGCCGAACAGGTCGTGATCTTCCAGCGCCGTGCGCCGCATGTGAGCGAGCGGGGTCTGCCAGCGGATGATTTCCTGCACCGCATTGGGAATGAGTTCGGGGTTCTGCTGGAGCTTTGTCCGTTCTTCGGGAAATTGGCCCAGGCCAAAGACCACACCCGACATGGTGTTGCGGGTGGTGTCGTTGCCGCCGACGATCAACAGCACCAGATTGCCCATGAATTCCATCGGATCCATATCGCGCATATGTTCCGAGTGGATCATCATCGAGATCAGGTCTGGCGTTGGTTCTGCATCGACCCGTTCGTTCCACAGCTTGGTGAAATAGGCGCCCATTTCATATAATATCTGGCGGCGCTGTTCGGTAAGGTCTTCGGCCACCGTCAATTCGACATCGCCAGCCCAGTCGGACCAGTAGGTCAGCATTCTGCGGTCCTCCCAGGGGAAGCCGAACAGGATGGCGAGCATGCCGGTGGTCAGTTCAATCGAGACCTTGTCGACCCAGTCGAATTTTTCGCCCCATGGCAGGCCATCGAGCACCTCGGCGGTACGCTGACGGATTTCCTTTTCCATCCGCTGCATTTCGGTTGGCGTGAAAGCCGGTGCGACGGTGCGGCGCTGTCCGGTATGTTTGGGCCGGTCCATGGCAATGAACATCGGCAGCTGAAAATCAGAATCGTCGAAGTCCGGTTCGGCAATGGTGATGCCACCATGGGAAATATCGGAAGAATAAATGTCGGGCAGCGCCTCGACATGCTGGATCGGCTTGTAGGTGGTGATGTTCCAGAAATCGCCGTGAACGCCGCCGGTGATCTTGTTGATTGGTGCCGTTGCGCGCATTTCCGCAAAGGGTTTGCGCCAAAGATCCTTGCTGTACAGATCGGCGCGGCTTACGTCCCAGGGATTGGGCTCGCCATCCGCGACCGGAGGATTGCGCTGGTACCACGCTTCCAGCGCCTCATCAGCGGTTGGTGAAGTGGTCAGATTGCCAAGGTCAATTTGGGGAACGGAAGCCATAATTCTCTCCTGCCGTTGCTGTTCATAGCAATCGGTTGCGTTTCAAAACTAGTTCAATCTGGCGCTATTGACAGCAATGTCAATGTCTTTTCGGCAAATGGCGTGAATCGCGAGATTATTTTCCGGTGACTCTGGCGAACAGGCTTTTTTTGCGGGCCGCCTGCCCGGATTTCATGACATTGCGACGGAACAGCATGACCGAAAAACGGATGATGATCATCGTGAAAATGGCCTGCCAAATCAGCGCCAGACCGTGCTGCCAGAGATTTTCCATCTGCGCCGCTCGCGCGATCATCGCGAACGGGGAGCTGAATGGAAACAGCACGGCAAACCATTCGACCGGCTGGCCGAGCTTGGTGATCGCGGAATAAGCGAGAAAGAAGACCAGCAATTGTCCCATGGTCACCGGCATCGACAGGGTCTGCACCTCGCGCACGGTTGTTGCCATTGCCCCGATTCCGAGAAACAGCGAACCCAGCAGCAGGTAAGCCATCGAGAAATAGAGAACCATCAACAGCCCGAATATCGGCCAGCCGACGGCGGGCACGGGCAGGGCGTTCCAGTTGGCGCCAAAGACAAGCGCGCCGACCAGTCCCATCGTGCTCCACACCGTGATACCGACGAGGGCCATGCCCAGCATAGCGAAAAGCTTGCCGAGAAATATTGCGTCCATCGGGATCGCGGCGGCGAGAATCTCGATGATCTTGTTGGTCTTTTCCTCGACCAGATTGGACAGCACCATGCCCGCGAGGATCATCGTTAGCAGGATCAGGAGGGCCTGGCCGCCCTGCGCGGTCAGCAATTGTCCGCGTTCGCTGGAGCTGCCGGTTTGCCCGACCAATCTCGTTTCGACTTCGACCGCAGCTGGTTGCGACAGAGCG
>TARA_R110000868_G_scaffold23912_1_pt1 | contig 14883 bp, 16 predicted proteins | sample TARA_R110000868 | Tara Oceans TARA_R110000868 (sample SAMEA4397489) | marine metagenome | biome: Polar Biome; feature: [SRF] surface water layer (ENVO:00010504); material: water (ENVO:00002006), including particulate matter (ENVO:01000060) such as... | depth 5 m | reverse complement strand
CACCGTGCCGGCGAACAACCTGATCTACACCTACCTGCTGAAAGACGGTGCGCTGGCCTGGGCTGGGCTGCCAGAAGTAGACCTGAGCTTCCTCGGTTTGCTCAGCTATATCGGTGTGATCGCGGCCATCGTGCAGATCCTCGAGATGCTTTTGGATAAGTACGTACCGAGCCTGTACAACGCCCTCGGCGTGTTCTTGCCACTGATTACGGTGAACTGCGCCATCATGGGCGGCACTCTGTTCATGGTTGAGCGGGACTACAACCTGGCGGAAAGTACCGTGTATGGCTTTGGCTCCGGCCTGTCCTGGGCGCTGGCAATTGCTGCGCTGGCAGGTATCCGCGAGAAGCTCAAGTACAGCGACGTACCAGCGGGTTTGCAGGGGCTGGGCATCACCTTTATCACCATAGGTCTGATGTCTCTGGGCTTCATGTCCTTCTCCGGCGTGCAGTTGTAAGGAAGGGGTGAATAGATGATCAATTTAGAAATTTTCATCGCCATCGGCATGTTCACCGGCATCGTGCTGGCGTTGGTGCTGGTTATTCTTGCGGCGCGCGCCAAACTGGTTTCCAGTGGTGACGTAAGCATCGAGATTAACGGCGAAAAAACCATTGTGGTGCCAGCCGGCGGCAAGTTGCTGCAGACGTTAGCTGCCAACAATATTTTCCTCTCCTCGGCCTGTGGTGGCGGCGGTACCTGCGCCCAATGCAAGTGCGTGGTCGAGCACGGCGGTGGCGAAATGCTGCCGACCGAAGAGGCGGCCTTCACCCGTCGCGAAGCCAAGGCTGGCTGGCGTTTGTCCTGCCAGACCCCGGTCAAGCAGGATATGAAGATCGAAGTGCCGGAAGAAGTCTTCGGCGTGAAGAAGTGGGAGTGCACGGTGGAGTCAAATCCCAACGTGGCCACCTTCATCAAAGAGTTGACGTTGAAACTGCCGGAAGGCGAGAACGTTGACTTCCGCGCTGGTGGTTATGTTCAGCTCGAGTGCCCGCCGCACGAAGTGCATTACAAAGACTTCGACATTCAGCCGGAATATCGCGGCGACTGGGACAAGTTCAACCAGTGGAAGTACGTATCCAAGGTCGAAGAGACCGTGATCCGTGCCTACTCTATGGCCAACTACCCGGAAGAAGTGGGTCTTGTGAAGTTCAATATCCGTATTGCTTCGCCGCCACCGGGTAAGGATGGCCTGCCGCCAGGCCAGATGAGTTCTTGGGTATTCAGCCTCAAACCGGGCGACAAGGTCACGGTATACGGTCCATTCGGTGAGTTTTTCGCCAAGGAAAGCGATGCTGAGATGGTGTTTATTGGTGGTGGTGCGGGTATGGCGCCGATGCGTTCGCACATCTTCGACCAGCTCAAGCGTTTGAAGTCGACACGCAAGATCAGCTTCTGGTACGGCGCACGCTCCATGCGTGAGGCCTTCTACAACGAAGAGTACGACCAGCTGCAGGCTGAGAACCCGAACTTCAAGTGGCACTTGGCGTTGTCTGATCCGCAACCCGAAGACAATTGGACGGGCCTCAAAGGCTTTATCCATAACGTGCTGTTTGAGAACTACCTGAAGGACCATAAGGCGCCTGAGGAATGCGAGTTTTACATGTGCGGTCCGCCCATGATGAACGCGGCAGTGATCAAGATGCTGGTTGATCTGGGTGTGGAGGAGGAGAACATCCTACTCGACGACTTCGGCGGCTAAGCGTGAGCCCAGTGCTACTCAAGCCCGTTATTGCAGCCAGCTTGCTGGCCGCTCTAACGGGCTGTTGGTTTTCAGAGCGGGTAGAAGAGTTCGGCGGGCCGACTATGGGCAGCACGTACTCGATCAAATACGTGCGTAACCAGAACGCGCCAAGCCCGGATCTACTCAAGCGTGAGACTGACGCTATCCTGGCTGAGATCGACAAACAGATGTCGACCTACCGTGATGATTCCTTTATTGAACAGTTCAATCAGGCGCCGGCTGGTAGCTGCCTGAGCATGCCAGTTCCGGTGCTGGAATTGGTTGAGGAAGGGCGCGTGCTTAATGCGCAAAGCCAGGGCGCTTTCGACCTGACCCTTGAGCCATTGCTCAACCTGTGGGGCTTTGGTCCTAAGGCGCGAGCGGAGAAGGTCCCCACGCCCGAGCAGCTCTCAGCTGCACGTGAACGTATTGGTATGCAGCATGTACGGCGTGTCGGTGAGCAACTGTGCAAGGACGTCGATGTTCAGGTGGATTTCAACAGCATTGCCGCGGGCTATGCGGTAGATCGGGTGGTGCAGCGTCTTACGGCGTTAGGGGTCAGCAGCTATTTGGTTGAAATAACCGGAGAACTAAAGGCCGCGGGTAGAAAGCCCGATGGCCAGCACTGGCGCATTGGGCTGGAGGCGCCGCAAGAGGGCGAACGTATTGCTCAGCGCGTACTCGCCCTCGATGGTTACGGGGTTTCCACTTCCGGTGATTACCGCAATTACTTCGAAGAGGATGGTCGACGTTACTCGCATACCCTCGACCCGCTGACCGGTGCACCTATTACACACACCTTAGCGGCCGTCACAGTGGTAGATAAATCGACCTTACGCGCCGATGGCTTGTCTACTGTACTCATGGTGATGGGCACTGAGCGCGGCCTGGTATTTGCTGAGCGCATGGGCATTGCCGCGTTTTTCGTGACCCGCGAAGGCAGCGCCTTCGTCACACAGGGTACGCAGGCTTTTGAGCAGCTATTTGCTGCAGGAGACGAGCAATGACATTTTTAGTGGTGTTTCTGGTCATGGTGCTGGTAGTTGGCATGATGGCTGTAGGCGTGATCATGGGCCGTAAGCCCATCGCCGGCTCTTGCGGGGGTATCGCCAACCTGGGGATCGAGAAGGAATGTTCGATCTGTGGTGGTAGTCGCGAGAAGTGCGAAGAGATCAACAGTGATTCGCCAGCCGATGCTGACGCGCTGGCCTACGACGCGACAAAGCGCTAATCGCTCTGCGACCGGCCAAGGGCTCGGTTCGCAGTTGATGTATTGATTGTCAGGCTGTGTGTAACACGGTGCTGGCCCTGCCGAGAGCACGGTACAAGTGCTCCGGTATGATCTGAAGGAGTAAACATGGCGGTCTACAACTACGACGTAGTGGTACTGGGTTCCGGCCCTGCGGGTGAAGGCGCGGCAATGAACGCGGCCAAGGCCGGGCGCAAGGTGGCCGTGGTTGATAGCCGCCGTGAAGTCGGCGGTAACTGCACGCACCTCGGTACTATCCCGTCTAAAGCGCTGCGCCACTCGGTGCGGCAGATCATGCAGTTCAACACCAACCCAATTTTCCGCCAGATCGGTGAGCCGCGCTGGTTCTCCTTTCCTGATGTACTGAAAAGCGCCGAGCGGGTGATCGCTAAGCAGGTGACGTCGCGCACCGGTTTTTACGCACGTAACCGCATCGACTTGTTTTTTGGCACCGGCAGCTTTGCCGATGAGCACACCATCGAAGTGGTTTGCTCAAACGGCGTGGTCGAGAAGCTGGTGGCTAAGCAGATTGTTATCGCCACTGGTTCGCGGCCTTACCGTCCGGTGGACGTAGACTTCCAGCATCCACGTGTCTACGACAGCGACACTATTCTCAGTCTGGGGCACACGCCACGGCGGATCATCATTTACGGCGCCGGGGTGATCGGCTCTGAATACGCTTCGATCTTCAGTGGCCTGGGCGTGTTGGTCGACCTGATCGACAACCGTGATCAGTTGCTGAGTTTCCTTGATGCGGAAATCTCTGATGCGCTGAGTTATCACCTGCGCAATAACAATGTACTGATCCGCCATAACGAAGAGTACGAGCGTGTCGAAGGGGTAGAAAATGGCGTAATTCTGCACCTTAAATCCGGCAAGAAGATCAAGGCCGATGCTTTTCTCTGGTGCAATGGCCGTACCGGTAACACCGATCAACTGGGCTTGGAAAATATCGGTATCAAGGTGAACAGTCGTGGTCAGGTTGAAGTCGACCAGGCCTACTGCACACCGGTGCCGAGCGTTTACGCCGCGGGTGATGTAATTGGCTGGCCAAGCTTGGCCAGTGCCGCCGCCGACCAAGGCCGCTCGGCTGCTGGCAGCATCGTCGACAATGGCAGCTGGCGCTTCGTTAATGATGTTCCAACGGGCATTTACACCATTCCGGAGATCAGCTCGATCGGTAAGACTGAGCGCGAACTGACCCAGGCCAAGATTCCTTACGAAGTCGGTAAGGCGTTCTTTAAGGGCATGGCGAGGGCGCAGATTTCTCAAGAACCGGTGGGCATGCTGAAAATTCTATTCCATCGCGAAACCCTGGAAGTGCTGGGTGTGCACTGCTTCGGTTACCAAGCCTCGGAGATCGTGCATATCGGCCAGGCGATCATGAACCAGAAGGGCGAGGCGAACAGCATCAAGTACTTCGTCAACACCACGTTCAACTACCCGACCATGGCCGAAGCCTACCGGGTAGCCGCTTTCGACGGCCTCAATCGGCTTTTTTGAGCGGCTCCGGCCGGTGGCCTGAGCCGGTCGGGGAGAACCCGTTCAGTGACTCCTGCGACTGGCGTTGGCCCAATCGCGAAAGTTTCTGATTAGGCTTAATAAAAAACCGGCCCTAGTGGCCGGTTTTTTATACGTGATGTTGGGCTGAGGTGCTCAACCCAACGTCTGCACGGCGACCCCGGGGAAGTCGGTGATGATGCTGTCCACCCCGAAATCGGCCAGACGACGCATCAGTGCTGGCTCGTTGACTGTCCATACAGAGACATGCAGCCCGGCTTTTTGTGCTTTTAGCAAGCGCTCCGGTGTACACAGCGTCCAGTTCAAAGCCAGCAAATGGCAGCCGTAATGCTTGGCGACTTTCAGTGGGTCAAGCCAGGCGTATTCGGCGACCAGGCCACGTTGCAAATGCGGCGTCAGGCGTTGCAGGGCGCCGAGTACTTCGCGTGAGCTGGACGTCACAGTGATTTTTTCAGTCAGTTTGTAGCGTTCGGCTAACTCGGCAATGGCCTCAACCATGCGCGCAGCACGGACCTTAGAGGCGCTTTTGACTTCCAGCTGCCAGTGTTCGAAGTCGCAGTGTTGGAACAGCTCCTCTAGGCGTGGAATGGGGCAGGGCGACACGGCCTCAGGCCCGCCTTTGCGCGCGTCATAACCCACCAGTTCAGCGGCGTCATGTTCGACCACCTTGCCGCGGCGACCGGTGGTGCGCTTGAGCGTGGGGTCATGAATCACCATCAGCTCACCATCGCGCGATAGATGCAGGTCCAGCTCACAGCGGCGCACGCCATGCTTGAGGCATTGCTGGAAGCTGGCCAGGGTATTTTCTGGCACCTCGCCTTTGGCGCCGCGATGTCCGTAGATGACTGTCACTGTTACTCCTTGATGAGCTTGGCTGCGCCGGACTGATGGTGGCGCACGCTGTTGATTACCTGGGTGTGCTCGAAGTAGACGCTGAACTCACGGTAATCCCAGCGGGTGATGGGTGGGTTGCCGACGCTGGGGTGTTCCTCATCTGCGAGGCCAAAGCGCTGCAGCACGGCGCGCTGTGATTCGCCGAGCTGTGGCAGCAGTAAATTACCGGAACCTTGCTGGCCCACGGGGATTTGCAGGGTTTCGGCGAATACAGTGCAAGGCATTAGCAGGGCGAGAAGCAAATACAAGCGTGACATGGGAGGCTCGCTATCAGGATTGCAGGGGCTGTTCACGGGCCTGGCGGCGCTCCAGAGCCTGGCGTTGGAGGATGTGCCGGGCAAGCAGCTGGCGCTGGGCGTCGGTTAGGGCTTCGAACTCTGCACCGATTTCGAATTGCTGTGACGGCAATGCTTGGCAATGCACCACCTTCGCTCTTAACAGCAGGCCAAGGGCCTGAGGCATCAGCACCATTTTCAGTGCCAAGTGCGAGCCGACGGCAACGGCCTGGTGATTATTGAAGCTGACGCCTCCTTCAGACAGGCTGACCCGGCGTGGTGAGCCAATGTCACGCAGCAGGCTTTGCGCCACTGCCTGGCCGAGCAGGTCAATGCGTTTGTTCATGACCTTGAGGTAATTAGCCAGCGTGCGGTCGCGTTCAGTAATGTGCCGCAGTAAATGCTGCGACTCGAAGTCCATCAGGTGCAAGTCGCTGAGCAGGTTGAACAACGGCGAGTTGTCGTGAAGTTCGTCACTGGCTAGGGCTTCTGGGCCTGAGAGCAGGGTGAATTCCAGTGCGATCGTATCGTCGATACGATAGTATTCGCGGCGATCATCTTCATCTTGAGTCGGCATAGCGAACCCATGGCAGCAGTAGTGGTCAGAGTGTAAGGCTGCTTGCCAAGCCCCGCCACAAGGACGTTTCTTTTCCCCTCGAATCAGCCCCGACATGTTCAGACCTTTATTTGTATTTATTGGTACGCGCTACACGCGGGCCAAGCGTCGTAATCACTTCGTATCTTTTATTTCATTGACCTCAATGATCGGGCTGGCACTGGGTGTGCTGGTGATGATTCTGGTGCTGTCAGTGATGAATGGCTTTGACCATGAGATGCGCACCCGTGTGCTCGGCATGGTGCCGCACGCCACCGTCGAGAGTGCCACGCCGATCAGCGATTGGCGCCGCTTGGCTGAGCAGGCGCAAAGTAATCCGCAGGTGCTGGCTGTGGCGCCGTTCAGCCAGATGCAGGGCCTGCTGACTAACGATGGCAAGGTACAGAAAGTGCTGATTAACGCGGTCGATCCGCTTGAGGAAGCCAAGGTCTCGATCATCGATAATTTTTTCCAGCAGGGCCGACTAGACGCCTTGGAGCCGGGTGAGTTCGGCATGGTGCTGGGTGATAAAGCCGCCGCTAAGCTTGGCGTCGGCATGGGTGACAAAGTTACCTTCGTCGCCCCAGAAGTGACGGTGACGCCGGCTGGCATGTTCCCGCGGCTCAAGCGCTTTACCGTGGTTGGCATCTTCCATGTAGGTGCAGGTGAGATCGATGGCCATTTAGCCCTGACCCATGTCCAGGATCTGGCGCGTTTACAGCGTTGGCAGCCTGATCAGGTGCAGGGTATTCGCCTGAAATTTGCCGATTTGTTCGAGGCCCCGCGCACTGCATGGGCGCTGGCGCAAACCCTTGGCGAGGGTGATTACTATGCCCGCGACTGGACCCGTACCCACGGCAATCTGTACCAGGCGATTCGCATGGAGAAGGCCATGATCGGTCTGCTATTGCTGCTGATCGTGGCCGTGGCTGCGTTCAACATCATTTCTACTCTGGTCATGGTGGTCACCGATAAAAAAGGTGATATCGCTATTCTGCGCACCCTGGGTGCGACACCTGGGCAGATCATGGCGATCTTTATGGTCCAGGGTACGGTGATCGGCGTATTCGGCACAGCCATTGGCGCTGTGTTGGGTTGCCTTGCTGCGCTGAATATCAGCCGCGCGATTGCCGCGCTGGAGGGGCTGCTTGGGATCAAGTTCCTCAATGCCGATGTGTATTTCATCGATTACCTGCCCTCGCAGTTGATGCTGGCAGACGTGCTGCTGGTATGCGGTGCGGCGCTGGTTCTAAGTTTCTTCGCCACCCTTTATCCAGCCTGGCGCGCGGCACGTACCCAGCCCGCGGAGGCTCTGCGTTATGAGTGATCAGGTTATGCAAGATCGTGCAGTGTTGAGTTGTCGCAACCTCGGTAAAAGCTATGACGAGGGTCCACAGTCGGTGGTGGTGCTGGAAGGCTTACAGCTGGAGTTGCACCCTGGCGAGCGGGTGGCGATTGTCGGCAGTTCCGGTTCGGGCAAGAGCACCTTGCTCAATATGCTTGGCGGCCTCGATACGCCGAGCACTGGCAGTGTCTGGCTGGCCGGCGAAGAGCTGTCAGCGCTGAATGAAAAGCAGCGTGGCCTGCTGCGTAATCGCGCATTGGGTTTTGTTTATCAGTTTCACCATCTGCTGCCGGAATTCACTGCGCTAGAAAACGTCTGCATGCCACTGCTGATTGGCCGCACGCCCATCAGCGAAGCCCGTCAGCGTGCCACCGCGCTGCTGGAGCGGGTGGGCCTCGGTCATCGTTTGGCGCACAAGCCGTCGGAGTTGTCTGGTGGTGAGCGTCAGCGGGTGGCAATTGCCCGTGCCCTGGTCAATCAACCAGGGCTAGTGTTGCTCGATGAGCCCACTGGCAACCTTGATCATCACACCGCGCAGGGCATTCAAGACCTGATGAAGGAGCTGAGCAGCTCGTCGCAGACCGCCTTCCTGGTGGTGACCCACGACATGGAATTGGCTCAGCAGATGGATCGCATCTTGCGTCTGGAAGACGGCAAGCTGGTGGCTGCCTGATGTTTCGTCCGCTGAGTATTTTTATCGGTATCCGCTATACCGGAGCCAAGCGGCGCAACCACTTTATTTCCTTTATCTCGATGACCTCGATGATCGGCCTTGCTCTCGGCGTGCTGGCGATGATTGTGGTGCTGTCGGTGATGAACGGTTTTCAAAAGGAAATGAGCACGCGCATCCTCGGCATGGTGCCGCACGCGAGCATTGCCGGTACTAAGCCGCTGGATGACTGGCAGGTGGTGGCGACTGCGGCTAAGCAGAATCCGCAGGTGCAAGCGGCGGTGCCGTTTGCCGAGTTGGAAGGCATGCTCTCGGTACGCGGAGCGATGCAGCCTATACAGCTACACGGCATTGATCCGGTCCTGGAGCCGCAAGTCTCGATCATCGATAAGCATATGCAACAAGGCCGCCTAACCGATCTGCGCGAAGGGGAGTTTGGTGTAGTGCTCGGCGAGATCACTGCGCGGCGCTTCCAGCTGCGCGTTGGCGATAAGCTGGCGCTGATCGTGCCGGAACTGAGCAGCGTGCCGGGCGGTATCAGCCCGCGCATGCAGCGCCTCAATGTGGTGGGTATTTTCAAAGTTGGCGCCGAACTGGACAGTTCGCTGGCGCTGATTCATGTTGCCGATGCCGCGCATATCCAGCGCATGCAGCCGGGCCAGGTGCAGAGTGTGCGCTTGAAGCTACAGGATCTGTATCAGGCGCCGCAGGTGGTTGCGCAGATTGTCAGTGGGCTGGGTACTGGTTACACCTCCAGCGACTGGACCCTGACCCAAGGCAGTCTGTTCAGCGCGATGAAAATGGAAAAAACCATGATCGGCCTGTTGCTGCTGTTGATCGTCGCAGTAGCGGCCTTCAATATTATTGCCACGTTGATCATGGTGGTAGCGGACAAGGGCGCGGACATCGCTATTCTGCGCACCCTGGGCGCAACGCCTGTGCAGATCATGGGTATCTTTATGGTTCAGGGCACGGTTATCGGTGTGATCGGTACGGTGATCGGTGCGGTGCTGGGGGTGCTCACTGCGCTGAATGTCAGCCAGTTGGTGGGCTGGGTCGAACGCTTGAGCGGCCAGCAGGTGATGAGTTCGGACGTTTACTTCATCAGTAACTTGCCATCGGAGTTGCTGCTCTCCGATGTGCTGCTGATCTGCGGGGCGGCGTTTACCCTGAGCTTCCTGGCGACTGTCTACCCATCCTGGCGGGCAGCGCAGATTCAGCCGGCCGATGCATTGCGTTACGAATAAGCTAGGCTGGCAGAAACAAAAAAGCCGTTACTCAGTAACGGCTTTTTTGTTTCAGTGTTGCGCGTCGGGTTGCTGGCGTTTTTCTTGGCGTTTGCGCCAGTTATGCTGCACCCACCAGCGCCAGTAAGCGTTGGTGCCGAAATAGCCGATCAGGCCGAGCACCAAGCCAATCACCAACGAGCCCAGGTAAAGCGGCTGCCAGTGAGTTTGCAGGACATGGCCGACCCAGCTGATGGTGATGTGATCCGGCATTTGCAGGGTCGGTGTGTTCATCAGCCAAGCACCAAATTTATAGCTGCAGTAGAACACCGGAGGCATGGTGATCGGGTTGGTCAGCCAGACCAGGCCAATCGAGATCGGCAGGTTGCCCCGGGAAAGTATAGCCACGGCCGCAGCAGCCAACATTTGCATGGGCATGGGGATCATCGCCCAGAACAGACCGATGGCCATCGCGCGCGAAACAGAGTGGCGGTTGAGGTGCCAGAGGTTGGGGTCATGAATTAGGCTGCCCAGAAAGCGCAGGGATTTATTGTCCTTGATGCGGTCTGGGTGGGGCATGTAGCGCTTGAATAAACGACGCGGCATGAAGGCTCTCTGGCAGGTAAAAGCGCCGCACATTATGCACCCATTGATCACCGCCTGCTTTCACACTTTGTGACAGCAAATAAGCAAAAGTTGATCGACAGATTAAATGTTCCATCCGACTCAAGGAGCGAGTCCATGCGCACAGGAATATTAGCGTTGGTGGCCGGGCTGCTGACGCTGCGCTTTCTTCCAGCCTTGCCGCCGCTCTGGCTGCTGGCGCTTTTGCCGGTCGCGGGCTTGATGCTGTTGCCGTATCGCAGTTATCCCATCGCCTTATTTCTATTCGGTTTTACCTGGTCCTGCGTATCGGCGCAGTGGGCACTGGATGATCGCCTGGCGCCGTCTTTGGACGGGCGCACGCTATGGTTGCAAGGGCGTGTGGTCGGCCTGCCTGAGGTCGGTGAAGGGGTGGTGCGCTTCGAGTTGCAGCGGGCGGTTTCACGTCGCGGGGTATTGCCCGATCGTTTGCGCCTGTCGTGGTATGACGGACCTGCGCTTCAGGCGGGTGAAACCTGGCGCTTAGCGGTTCGCCTCAAACGCCCGCATGGCTTGGTCAACCCGCAAGCGTTTGATTATGAGGCTTGGCTGTTGGCGCAGCACATAGGCGCCACAGGTACGGTGAAGACCGGTGAGCTGGTTTATCCCTCCAGTGGCTCCGGTGCCTGGCGTGATCGCTTGCGTCAGCATCTGTTGGCAACCCCTGCACATGGCCGCGCAGGTGCTTTGACTGCTTTGGTGCTGGGTGATGGCTCTGGGCTTTCGACGGCAGACTGGCAGGTGTTGCAGGCGACCGGTACGGTGCATCTGATGGTGATCTCTGGTCAGCATATCGGCCTGCTGGCGACGCTGTTGTATGGCCTCGTTGCGGGGTTGGCGCGCCTGGGGTTGTGGCCGCGTCGCTGGCCCTGGCTGCCCTGCGCTTGTGTGTCGGCTTTTAGCGGTGCGCTGGCTTACGGCCTGTTAGCAGGGTTTGAGGTGCCGGTACAGCGCGCCTGTGTGATGGTCGGACTGGTGCTGTTATGGCGCTGGCGCTTTCGTCACCTGGGGGTGGGTTTGCCTGTGTTGCTGGCATTGCTTGCGGTGTTGCTGTTAGAGCCGCTGGCCAGCTTGCAGCCTGGGTTCTGGTTGTCCTTTGGCGCAGTGCTGTTGTTAATCCTGATCTTTAGCGGCCGCCTGGGTGTCTGGCCTTGGTGGGGCACGCTGCTGCGTGCGCAGTGGGCCATGGCCATTGGTTTACTGCCGTTATTGCTGGCGCTGGGTTTGCCGGTGAGCGCCAGCGGGCCGTTGGCTAACTTGGTCGCCGTGCCTGTAGTAGGCCTTCTGGTCGTGCCGCTGGCTTTGCTCGGAACGCTATTGTTGCCCTTGCCTGGGGTGGGTGCCGTGCTGCTCGGGGTCGCGGGGTGGCTGCTGAATTTGTTGTTTGTATTACTCACACAGCTGGCTTTGTGGCTGCCTGCCTGGTTGCCCAGTGCATTGCCTTTTTCGACTTGGCTGTTGGTGGCGTTGGGTGCGTTAGTACTGTTATTACCGGCCGCTCTGCCAGTGCGCAGCCTAGGCGTGTTAATGCTGTTGCCGTTGCTGTTCACTGCGCAGCCGCGGCCTGAATATGGCCGGGCCGAGGTATGGATGCTGGATGTCGGCCAGGGGTTGGCAGTGCTGGTACGTACCGAGGGCCGCGACCTGTTGTATGACGCTGGTCCGCGTTTTGGCGAGTTCGACACGGGTGAGCGGGTGGTGTTGCCATCTTTACGCGCGTTGGATGTACGTGGGCTTGATCTGTTATTGCTCAGCCATGCCGATAACGATCATGCCGGCGGCGCTGGAGCAATTACGCGCGGCCTGCCGGTCGGGCGCGTGCTCAGCGGTGAGCCCGATAAACTGGCGCGCTCACTGTCAGCTGAAGTGTGCAGTCGTAAGGATTGGCAGTGGGATGGCGTGCACTTCAGCACTTGGCAGTGGGCGGGCGCAACCGATGGCAATCAGGCGTCCTGCGTGCTGCGCATCGAGGCCAATGGCGAGCGCTTATGGCTGACCGGCGATATTGACAGCCAGGCCGAACGTGCCCTCTTGAACAGTGATCTGGCGATGCCGGCGCAGTGGCTGCTGGCCCCTCACCATGGCAGCCGCAGCTCTTCGTCTGCAGCATTGCTGGCGGAGGTTAAACCGGCCGCTGTGTTGATCTCCCGCGGCGCACACAACGCCTTTGGTCATCCCCATGCTGAGGTGCTCGCCCGCTACCGGACGCTGGATGCACGTGTGTACGACACAGTTTTGCACGGTGCGGTGCGGATTCGACTGGGTGCATTTGAGCCCGCGCAGGGTTTGCGAGAGCACGCACGTTTTTGGCGGGAAAAATGAGAACGGCGACGGTCGGCGAGGCCGCGGCCCTATGCTAGAGTGGCGCCACTTTTGAGAAGGGGATCTGCCACCGTGTGGGAACTGGTTAAAGCTGGCGGCTGGATGATGCTGCCGATCATTCTTTGTTCTATCGCTGCGGCCGGCATTATTGCCGAGCGCCTGTGGACGCTGCGTCCGAGCCGCATCACCCCACCCAATCTACTTGGGCAGGTGTGGAAGTGGATTAAAGAGAAAAAACTCAACAACCAGAAGCTCAAAGAGCTGCGGGCTAATTCCCCGCTGGGGCAGATCCTCGCTGCTGGGCTGGCCAACTCCAAGCATGGTCGCGAGATCATGAAAGAGTGCATTCAAGAAGCCGCTGCTCGGGTGATTCACGACCTGGAGCGCTACCTCAATGCCCTAGGCACCATCGCCGGTATCGCGCCGCTACTGGGCTTGCTCGGCACTGTGCTGGGCATGATTGAGATCTTCAGCTCGTTTATGGGCTCGGGTATGGCCAATGCAGCATTGCTTGCTGGCGGTATTTCCACGGCGCTGATTACCACGGCCGCGGGTCTTATGGTGGCGATTCCGGCCCTGTTCTTCCACCGCTACCTGCAGCGCCGGATCGATGAGCTGGTGGTTGGCATGGAGCAGGAAGCGATTCGTCTGGTGGAAGTGGTACAGGGCGACCGCGATGTTGATATGGGCGAGGGCAAGGCGTGAAGTTCCGGCGTAAACCGCGGGAAAACGTTGAGATCAACCTGGCCTCCTTGATCGACGTGGTATTTATCCTGCTGCTGTTCTTTGTGGTGACCACGACTTTTACTCGGGAAACCCAGCTCAAGGTCGATCTACCGGAAGCCGTCACTGGTACGCCGCCAGAACAGACCGAGCTGAAGCAGCTGGAAATCCTGATTGCCGCCGATGGTAGCTATTCGCTGAATGCCAAGCAGTTGCTGAAAAGCGACTTGCCAAGCTTGATGGCGGCGCTGCAGAAAGAATCGGAGGGTGATAACAGCTTGCCGCTGATCATCAGCGCCGATGCTACGACCCAGCATCAGGCGGTTATTACTGCCATGGATGCCGCCGGCAAGCTAGGTTTTGCCCATCTGCGTATGACCACTATTGAGGCGCAAGCCGCGCCCTGAGGCTTGCCTGCTCATGAGCCTGTCCGACAGCATCACGGCTGCTTGGTACGCCGGTCATCCGGCGTTGCGCCTGCTACGCCCTTTGGAGTGGTTGTATCGGGCTGTGGTGCAGCGCAAGCGTGCGCGCTTTCTCGCGGGTGAGGGCGAGATCTACCGCGCACCGGTACCGGTTGTGGTGGTGGGTAATATCACCGTCGGCGGCACCGGCAAGACCCCGATGATTCTCTGGTTGATCGAGCACTGCCGTAGCCAAGGGCTGCGTGTCGGCGTGGTCAGCCGCGGCTACGGTGCACAGCCGCCACAGTTACCCTGGCGGGTACAGGCTGATCAGGCTGCCAGCGTGGCCGGCGATGAGCCTCTATTGATCGTGCAGCGCAGTGGCGTGCCACTGATGATTGACCCGGACCGCAGTCGCGCTGTGGCGGCCTTGCTGGCTGAGCAGCCGTTGGACCTGATTCTTAGTGACGACGGTTTGCAACACTACCGTTTGGCCCGTGACTTGGAATTGGTGCTGATCGATGCGGCGCGCGGCCTGGGTAATCGTCATTGCCTGCCTGCCGGTCCGCTGCGTGAGCCGGTCGAGCGCCTACAGAGCGTCGATGCATTGCTCTATAACGGCGCATCAAGCGATCCGCAGGACGGCTATGGGTTTACGTTGCGGCCGCACACTCTGGTTAGCCTGCGCAGCGGTGAACAGCGCCCGTTGAGCCATTTCCCACCTGGCCAGGCCTTGCACGCGGTCGCCGGTATTGGCAACCCGCAGCGTTTCTTCAACACCCTTGAAGGGCTACACTGGCGGCCTGTTACGCACGCCTTTGCCGACCATGCGCCGTACAGCGCCGAGCTACTGAATTTCAGCCCGGTGCTGCCGCTGGTGATGACGGAAAAGGATGCGGTTAAGTGCCGTGCCTTTGCGGCTGACGATTGGTGGTACCTGGCGGTGGATGCCGAGCCTTCGGCTGCGTTTATCGCTTGGTTTGATCAGCAATTGCAGCGCCTTGTGCCGCGCCTGGCTGCCTGATCATTCGGTGAGCCCGGCTCACCCCTTGCAGTTGCTCATTCTTAAGGATCGCCCATGGACCCGAAACTACTCGATATTCTCGCCTGCCCACTGTGTAAGGGGCCGTTGAAGCTCGTGGCTGATAAAAGCGAGCTGATCTGCAAGGCCGACGCGCTGGCCTTTCCCGTGCGCGATGGCATCCCCGTGATGCTGGAAACCGAAGCGCGCACCCTCAACGTCGACGAGCGTCTGGACAAGTAAATGAGCACTGCCTTTACCGTTGTGATTCCGGCG
>TARA_R110000868_G_scaffold93618_2_pt1 | contig 14895 bp, 18 predicted proteins | sample TARA_R110000868 | Tara Oceans TARA_R110000868 (sample SAMEA4397489) | marine metagenome | biome: Polar Biome; feature: [SRF] surface water layer (ENVO:00010504); material: water (ENVO:00002006), including particulate matter (ENVO:01000060) such as... | depth 5 m | reverse complement strand
CATTGACTGCCGTCCATTAATCAAAAGCCAGCTCATGTCACTTGGACGCAAACAGGTCGCCACAAAACGACTCGACAATAAATCCGTAGACGCAAAAGTCATGAAACAAGCTCTTGAAAAGCATCCTGAGTCACCAGCGGATCAGCAGACTTTCTGGTGCGACAAAACCGGTAAGAGCAGGGCAAGTTTTTTCAGAGCTCGACAGCGATTCCAGAAAATGCTGGAAGAATCTGAATGACACCTGACATCATTCCATTACCACACTACTCCAGCAAGGAGCACAATAATGCTTAATCAGCTCGCAACATCAGACGGCAATGTCGAGTGTCTGAAAAAAGCAGCCAGTGAGGCCATCGCAGTTCAAGATGCAGTCAACATGATCGCAGTGGTGGGATCATTTCATCGACACCTCAAAGCAATGAGAGAAACTGGAATGTCCGGGGATGAAATCAATAATCATCCAGTCACGATCTGCTTCGCCAGCAAGTTATCCAGTTTGTGCCGGATGACTGCTGACAGAGAAGCCAATGCCTTTGGAGCCATTGAAAAGCTCACTGGTGGAGAAGCAGTTCAATATGAAGTGATTCCCATCTGACACCTGAAAGGGGTTCAGAAGACAACATTTAAAACACAATAAAAGGTTTTCTAATGTGGAATGATTTCAGCACTCTGATTAAAGGGATTTAATTCTGGAGGCATACAGAGCGTTTCAAATGTGTTTTATTGTTGTCTGGTAAATGTTCATGTTGTCTCAGGGAAATATTGTTTCAACAGACAACAAAAAAGCCTATTAATTAAGCAATATTTAAAACGCCATCCCTACCACACACAAGAGATTTTGAAGTTATTGGAAGTAATGCTTATTCCATGATTCTTCATTTCCCATTATGTGTAGTTTAATTAGGGATTTCGTTTTTCATTATTGTTTGTTTCATCAATTAAAAGCAGTCATCAGTAGTACAACTTTATCAAAACCTACTGACATCATCTTAATTACAGGCAGTTTTTATCGTGTATATATCGACCGGGACGTAGGCGTTTTACTGGATCAAGTACCAGTCCGTTGCCCGGAGTAAACCCATAAAGGGAAAACTTTCCTTTTCAGACTCAGACTACTCACAGTGTGGAGGATTTAACACACTTTGACTGGGATCAGCGTGATCCCTGCGGCCATCTTTTGTCCTAAGACTTTTTTGCATGATCATTTCAGATCAGCCCGTGCAAGAGGCCGTAACCCAACGGCAATAATTTATTTACCTCAGCGAAGGTAATTCAGAGTAAATCATGGTAATGCACGGTAATTCTTAGTAATTCAAAGTGTTCGTAGTCTATCAAATTTCCCTGATTTCGGGAATAGCAATATATAAGAGTGCCAGTCTGTGATTTTTGGACACAAAATATTGTTTTGGACCAAAAAACTCCAGATCTTCTCAACCAAACAGATCAGTCCTGCATGAAATGATTTATGGATTTGAACTGGCACCACATCTCTTTATGGCTTTATAGGATGACAACAACTGAATCACATCTGACACCCAACAGATGATTGTTGAACCAATTACAATCATTTGATGAAAGGAACAAGATGATTCAGAAAAGCAAACCTCTCTTCCAACTCGGTCGGACAGTCGCCACGCATGGTGCTCTTGAAGTTCTACAGAAGACCAATCAGTCACCGTTGGAATTCTATGAAAGACACCAGCATGGAGATTGGAGTGAACTGTGCTCAGAAGACAAAGAAGCCAATGAACTGGCCCTAAAAAATGGCGACCGCATTTTCAGTGTGTACCATCTCAATGACAAAACAAAGATCTGGATAATTACGGAAGCTGATCGTTCTGCAACCACAATATTGCTCCCAGAAGAATACTGATCGACACCCTCAATCACAGCGTAATCAACTTCAATATTCTTTCTGGGAGATAAACATGATTGACGACAACTTGGATCAGTACATGGAAGATCACATCAGCGGCGGCTACGGAGATATTCTCGACGAGCAGGCAGCGGACGAATTCGCCGAAGAATTCGACGACGAATATCCTTTTGATGAGCCGTGGGACGAAATACTCGCTCAGCAAGAGCTCGAAGATTTCGCTGATGACAATTACTTCGAGCAGTATGAGATCGACGAGTTCTAAACTCTGAAATCCTGTTGTCAGACACCCACAAGGCTGTTGAGTGAATCGTTGTGATTCACTCAACAGCTTTTTCTTTTATAGGGAGATCAAAAATGGGTTGGACGTATCCGACAGACGTTTCACGTAAAGAACTCATTGAACAGCGAACCAGACCTTGGGATCGTGAGATTGATGGAGTGACTGTTCGCTCAACTTGCCTCGCACACTGTTTCCGGGGCGTGTTATGGAGCGTTTGGGAGCGGACCTTTGAGCGGGATGGGAAGCAGGTTGAGAAAACACAACGCTGGATCACGTGCGACTTAATCAGATGCCATGGAGGGGACTGGGGCTATAAGGACATGCAGGAAGCCGAACATCCCTACTACTACAGTTGCCCGCAGAAGTATCTCGACCTCGTGCCAATTGAACAGTACGGCGGACATTTAGACTGGAGACTTGAAGTGAGATCCCGCCACCAAAAACAACTGGAAAAAAGGCGTCAGAAGAAGTCTCAATGTCTCACTAAATGACACCCGCATGTGATTTGTAAAAACACTTTTCACTTTTTTCAGGAGATGTCAATGACTGATCAAACTGAGTCCATTCGTCGGGAAATGACCAAGAACATCAACGCAGTTGAGGGGAGCAGGGAGTACCTCGAAGCGAAACATGGACAGGTCTGGGATACTACAGAACTCCAGCAGGAGTTCGAGGTACTCGGATTTTGCAGTCCATGCTGTATAGTCCGCCGCCGATCTAATTCGCAAAAAGGGAGCGTGTTTTTCCAGCATAGTCCTCGTTTCTACTTTGGATTCGAACCGGAATAGTCAACAACACGTGTCGGTGGAGTCACGGAGGATTCCGCCGATACCTTTATTCAATGTACCGGAGACCTAGATGTGATGAAAAAGAAACGAAGACGGAATGACCGGGCCATAATTAAACTCAACCCCCTTCGTTCTCCCAAGAGAACCTACTATGGAAAAGGTATTCGGCGTCAGATGAGAATCTGAGGGGAAGACACCCACAATCAACTTGTCAAAGTGACAGTTAGGCTTCTTTCAGTTCTCAACTCCGAAACGCCTTATTTTGTAGGACTTCTCATTTCATTATTGAGTGACAAAACGGCTGTAGGCTTTTTTGTAAAGTGAGCAACTGATAGAATGGTTGAAATCCCTGTTTTCCACGAAAATCATTAAGTAACTCTAACCACTATTCGAGGATAAACCATGAACCAATTCGGAAAGATCAACTTGGTTATTGGGATTCTGATCCTTCTCCAACTCACCCATTCACTTTTTGCTGAGGACAACGCCGCAGAAAAACGACTCAAGAAACAAGCCGAGCAGTTTCCTGAAAAGATCGTTAAGGTTGCGGAAGGCGTCTACACGGCGGTTGGATACAGTGTGTCGAACGTCTCGATGATCGTGGGGGATGATGGCGTCATCATCATCGACACTGGCTTGGATGTGTCTGGTGCATCGAAGATCGTTGAGCAGTTCCAGAAGATCATCGACAAGCCTGTCAAGGCGATCATCTATACTCACAGTCACGGCGATCATACAGGGGGCACGACGGCTTTCTTCGGCAATGAACGACCACAAATTTGGGCAAGGTCAAACTTCGGAAGCGAGGCAAAGCCGTGGAATAATGGTGGTCTCACTTTTCATAAAGTTCGAGGTGCGAGGCAAGGCGGCTTCAAGTTGCCACCAGAGCAGAGAATTAACAACGGTATCGCACCTGCTCAATACCCGAAGCGGGGTGGAGCGGTTTTTGGATCAGCAAAGGACACCGAACCAACTCGCACATTCGATGGTGAACGCAAGCAGATCACGGTTGCCGGTGTGACTCTTGAACTGATTGCAGCCCCCGGTGAAACCAATGACGGACTTTGCGTCTGGTTTCCCAAGCGAAAAGTTTTGTTCGCAGGGGATACCATTTACCGATCATTTCCCAATCTCTATGCGATTCGGGGTACTCCCAATCGGGACGTGCGACTTTGGGCGAATAGCCTGACTGCGATGGTCAAGTTGAACGCCACATCGCTTGTCCCCGGTCACACATTGCCTATCGTCGGCGAGAAAGAAGCCAATCAATTTCTCACAGATTATCGTGATGCTGTCCAATTTGTTCACGACAAAACGGTCGAAGGCATCAACAAGGGCCTGACACCCGACCAGCTTGTTGAATACGTCGAACTTCCTGAACATCTTGCCAAAAAAGAATACCTACAACCTTTCTACGGCAACGTCGAGTTTGGCGTGCGAACGATCTTCAATTTCTATCTGGGCTGGTTTGATGGAAACCCAACTAACCTGTTTCGGCTGACACCGAAAGAGGAAGCGGAAAGGATGGCAAAACTCGCAGGTGGACAAGACAAACTGATGGCGGCAGCAAAAGAGGCACTCGCAAAGAACGATCCGCAATGGGCCGCTCGACTCGCCGATTGTCTCATCGCACTAGCCCCGACAGCCAAAGAGCCAAAACTTCTCAAAGCCGATGCACTCACGGCGTTGGGGCATCAAACCGTCACGGCAACAGCGAGGAATTACTTTCTAACGGTGGCCCAAGAACTGCGTGAGGATACGAAGTAGTTGTGTCACTATCGGCTAACCTCTGCCGACACCCAAATTTTAATCAACCCCACACAACAAATCTGGGATCAATAGAGAACCCACATTGATCGCATTGAGCATCACTCATCGACAGTTTCCCCTTCTCACAATGGGGACACTCATCTGAGTCGAGCAGAATCTTGCACTCCTTCCCCATTACAATTCCACACTCAGGACATATTGTGTTTTCCGTCTTGAAAAGCCAATCACCCCAACAACTTGGACAATGATCGTGTGGGACAATCTGAATCTCTCCATTTACAACATACCGCTGAAACGTAGCGGAATTCCAAGTTCGCCCCGTATCTCCAGTATCATTAGTTGAGATTCCAGTATTCAATAATTGCAGACTTTGATCTTTCTCCCAATCCATTATATCCACAATACAATTCAGACCGACGCTATATCTTTCCCCTAATCGCTTCCCCAACTCCGCCACCTTAGACCGTAGTTCTTCCAGTTCAGGTGAGTCCAGTAGTTTATCCAGAGATTCTTCGATCTCATATATTAAATCCTCAGATCGCTTCCACGTTTCCTGATCCATTTATGTAATTCCTCGCCGTCCGGTTTCTAAGCGGACTGAAAATGTAAAGTGTCAATAATCTCTAATACTGGGGTTTGATCCGCTGTAATTCTAGGTCTACCAAGTCTCTCATATCTGTAACGTGTCGCCTGTAATTTACAGTTTACATTTTCTGACACCCGCAAGCCATCTGTCCGAAACAGAAATACATTTTGCGGAGAAATTAAGATGGCGAAATCCACAGCGATCTATATGAGGGTATCAACCAAAGATCAGAAGCATGCCAGCCAGCTACCAGATCTGGAACGATGGTGCGAAGCCCATGATGGGGAAGTGATCTGGTTCAAGGATACTTTCAGTGGCCGGACCATGAGCCGTCCCGGAATGGATCAGCTTCTCGAATCTCTACGCATGGGGAAACTGGATCGGATTGTGGTCTGGCGTCTTGACCGACTGGGGCGAACGACCAAAGGACTTTGCCAACTCTTCGACGAGCTTCGGGAACGTCGTGTTGATCTCGTCAGCCTGAAAGATGGATTCTCTCTGGAGTCTCCAGCAGGACGACTCCATGCACGAATACTTGCGTCTGTTGCAGAATATGAAACGGAGATCCGTGCTGAACGAGTGGCGGCAGGACAGGCTGTTGCCAGAAAGAACGGCAAGCGGTGGGGAGGCAGCGAGAAAGGCTGGCGGTGGAAAGTGACTGACGAACAGGTCAATGCCATCCATGAGATGAAGCAAGCTGGCAAAGCAATCACAAAGATCGCTCGTGTGACTGGGCTTTCAAGACCGACGATCTACCGGGTACTGCGAGAAGTGCAGCCACTATAGCAGTGTGGCTGGACACATTAGATTGAGATGGGAAGGTGCACTGTTGTTGCAAAAAATGATTAAGCGAATTGCAGAGTAGTTTATGTGACAAAGTAACCCCCGGAGGGGGCTCATATTGGACCAAGCCCCTATGTTCTTTATATGACCTGCATGTGACGAAGAATCGTCTATAGGAAGCTGGTTGCAAAAAATGCATTTTTCAACATAGTGCTCTGGTTGAAACTATCTTAAAAAATTATTGAGATGGGCGGGGCTATAAATACCAGCGGCAGGAAATATTCATAAATCCTAAGAGTTTTCTGGCTGATCAATTACTCCCATTTTCCAGACATCGTCTCTTTATCATTTATTTGTATTGAGCTACTAAAATCATAACCAAATTGAGATGATTACTATCGATCCCGGCCAGTAACATTCCACGTTCTCGCATTGGCAGAAACAATTAAAGAATGGGTTTCTTCCTGAATTTCAAGTAACAACCCTTGACTCTGTAGCATGGTACAAGGTGTATGATAGGGCAATGGAAGGAAGATACGACATGAAATCATTCACGATTGGTCAAGTAGCCGAACGTTCTGGTGTCGGCATCGAAACCGTGCGGTTTTATGAACGGGAAGGGTTAATCCCTAAGCCCAACCGGTCGTCGTCCGGTTACCGCCTGTTCGATGACGAAACAATTGCCCGCTTGCAGTTCATCAGGCGGGCCAAAGAACTCGGTTTCACGCTCAATGAGATCAAAGAACTACTGTCCCTGCGGCTCAATGCAACAACAAGTTGTGCCGACATAAAAAGCCGGGCCGAAGCAAAGATCACCAACATCGATGAAAAAATTCGCACACTCAGACGAATGAAGACGGCCTTGAAGAAACTGACCAGCCAATGCAATAGTCAAGGATCAGTCAATGAATGTTCGATTCTCGATGCTCTTGATTCCAAGTAAAGATAATGACGGGGACTCCCAATCATTCGACGATTGGCATCGGCTTGTGATGGATGCCTCGAACAGATTCCAACTCGTGTGTGAGTCAGGTGTGTAACCTGTCTCAACACCGACTGTATTCCTCTGGAAAGGAGACAACTATGCCACTCAAAAAAGGCGAAAAGTATCGCTGTCCCGACCCGAAATGTGGCTGCGAAATCGAAGTGATTCAGGGGGCTGCTCCCGATTGTGGCGGCAACGAGAATCCCCGTTGTTGTTGCGGTAAGGAGATGGTTCGAGTCGAGGGATGAGAAACCATTCTGTTCAGTCCGTGGGCAGGTATGTCGCCTGCCACGTGACTGGACGTACTCAAGTAAAGGAGATTATCATGCGAAAGAACTGGATATGGACATCGCTGCTGGCATTGCCGTTGGCTGTTGGGGGCTGGGTTTACGCTGGTGTGCAGGCCAACCCGGACGCCCCAAGCAACGAAAGCGGTTTCGTTTGCCCGGTCACGGGTGAAGAACTTCCCTGTCCCAAATGCTGTCCGCTCAAGTAAGCCAGTGAATGTAGCTGAGAACCACGCCCGTCGAAGAACCAATTTTTCGACGGGCGTCTTCTACTTCTTCGCTGCCGCTTCCAACGTTTCGAGGACGTGACAACACTCGGCTGATTGAAACTCCCGACATTTGTCGAGGCTTGTTTGCAGCACACGTTGAACGTGTCGCAAATCCTTCAATTTCTGTTTGATGTCAGAGAGACGTTCCTCAATCAGACGTTGCACGTCCCGACAGGCCGGATTCTGATCGTCGGGTCTTTCAAGCAAAGTCTTGATGTCATCGAGTGTGAATCCAATGGTCTGAGCCGCACGAATGAACTTTAGTTTCCGCAACGACTCTTCATTGTACAGACGGTAATTGCCCACACTGCGGTCGTCTGGCTCGACCAGTCCGACCCGCTCGTAGTAACGTACGGTCGTCGTGGGAAGCTCGGAGGCTTTTGCTACTTGGCTGATTGTGAATTGCCTTGCCATTGCCGCTCCGTAAGCTCTGTGATTGCAAATATTTGCGTTCCATAAGGCGAAACTTGAAAAAATAATCGTCAAACTGCCTTGACCTTGCACTTAGGTACAACGTCGATAATAGGCGTAGAACGAAGATTCGACAAGAGTTCTTGGACTCATGATCTCTATGGAAAGGTGGTTCGATGATCACAGAAACAACAAGCGACAAGCGACTGTATTGCCCTTCCTGTAACAAAAAGGCGAAGCGGGTTTCAGCGGTGACTTTACGGGCTTTGCTCAAAGATCAGTTTATTACCGAGATTGGTAGCGGCGATTATTCGTGCTGTGGCCCCAACGGCGAGGGATGTACCCCCATCACAGAGGATACCGGCTGGCGGTTTTGCGATGCACCCGCTTGCGACGTGGTGTATTTCTCGGAGGAAAGGGACACCAGCTTCACGAAGTCGCAACTCATAGTTCCAGTCGGCGTGAAGGAAACCAGCGGCGAACGGCTATTGTGTTACTGCTTCGGCCATTCGGTCGCCAGTATCAAGGACGAACTGCGTACGAAGGAACATTCCGACGCTCTGGAAGAAATCCGGGCCAAGATGAAAGACCCCGGCTGCCACTGCGAAACTTCTAACCCGAGCGGTTCGTGTTGTCTGGGAAGTGTGACCAAAGGTATTCGGGTCGCTCAGGAGGAATTAGAGATGGATGATTCGAACATGAATCCAGCATCAACAGTGAAACCATCTACAAACCGTGGCGAAAAGTTTGCCAAGATCGGCACTGTCATCTCGGCGATCGTGGCCTCTGCGTGTTGCTGGCTACCACTGCTTCTACTGGCGGTTGGTGTATCTGGGGCCGGGATCGCAGCCACGCTGGAAACGTATCGCCCGTTGCTCATGGTTGTAACGTTTGGATTTCTCGGAGCAGCGTTCTATTTTACCTACCGTCCCAAGAAAACTGCCTCCGTAACGGGACACGGTTGCTGCCCCACGGAAGGTGCAGAGGCTGAGGGCTGCTGTGCCCCGACGGGAAAACGTCGCTTCAACAAGATGGCATTGAACAAGGTCATGCTGTGGGTCGTGACCTTGCTGGCAATCGCCTTCCTCTTCTTCCCCAGCTATGTCGGTCTGTTGTTCGGCACCGGCAATAATGCCACCGTGACCGAGAACTTGAATCGGGCGGTCTTCCAAATCGATGGTATGACTTGTGAAGGTTGTGCCACGACAGTCGCTCAAGCGATCCGTCAGGTGCCCAGTGTGGTCGCTGTCGAAGTCAGCTACGAAAAGAAACAGGCAGTCATAGATGTGAAACCGGGCAGTCCAATCCCCAAAGAAGAGATTCTGGCTGCCTTGAAGAAGGCTGGATACAGCGGAGAACTTCTCAGTACGGAAAAAACATCCGAAGCAAGCAGCATCACGGTAACAACCTCAATTGAAAGTGAAGACGAAGAGCCGATCCGTTTCCCAAATGAATCTCTTCTTCAAACTGTCTTGCACTTTGAGGGCATGACCTGCGAAGGCTGAGCGGAAGCATTTCAAGATAGACTCTCAAGGGTGCCCGAAGTGATATATGCCACCGTAGATTCCAAGAGCAAATGGGCGGTCGTGTCCACGCCATCCCGTTGTGAGTTTCCGAGAGATGGTATATTATATACACCATCAGAGGTGCTGGTTTTCCTGCAACCGAGAAAGAATAGTACAAAGAATTATTTAGAGGACAGCTTCATGTCTGAGCAACTGGTTCCAATCTTTCGAGCGACCGATGCCCGTGCCACCGCCAAGTGGTATGAACGCCTCGGCTTTGAGCTTGAAGGAGAACATCAATTCGCCCCAAACTTGCCCATCTACGCTTTCTTGAGGCGTGGAGACATCCTGCTTCATCTATCCGAACACAAGGGGGATGCAACACCCAATTCCCTCGTTTACTTTTATGTGAACGACGTGGATGCAATTGCCGAAGAATTTGGGGTTGCAGTCACAGAGCAGCCGTGGTGCCGGGAAGTATCACTTACCGATCCTGACGGAAACCGCCTGCGTGTAGGGCAAAAATAAGAATTCCAGTTTCTTTAAGAGAGCGTCCATCGAGAAGAATGTGCGAGCAGACTATAGACCGACCTATGTTGGTATAATAATATTTCGATTTCGCTTAGATTACTCCCCAACATTTTCAATCATCGTCTCCGGCGAGAAATTCTTAATCAGCAACAACTTTCGGTCGCCACTTTCATCAACAGTTCCTGCAAAGAACAACTCATTCGTCTCAGGCAAGTATCGGGCAAACGCACCGCCTTTGGACGCATTTACCTTCAAATCCTCTGAATCGACAACTCCAAGAAACTGAAACCGATCCTGTGGAGTTCCCCTCGAATAAACCAGCAGATTTGGTTTCCTTTCCTCGGCATCCATCGCATTGCAAAAGAGATATTTGCCATCAGATGATAAAGTCATGAAACGAATCTTGTAGCCACTTGGAGGCAACAACAGTGGTCTTGGTGGACTCCACTTTGCGTTCTTTGAGGAGCGAGTGGAATAATGAAGCTGGATTCCTTTTCCATTAACAATGCGTCCGTAATAGAGCGTTAAGCCATCAGGAGAAATAGTCGGTGCTGCAATGAATCCATACTTCTTGCTTAACTCAGTGATTGTTTTTGGTCTGCTGAAATTGCTATCGAGATCATCTCTTGTGGCACTGGCGAGCGAGCCATTATTTTGAAGCATGATGATTTCAAGCCCATCAGAGGAAACTGTAAAATCAGCCGCTGGAATCAGTTTCTTTTTATTTTCAAACAACGAATTCTGATCTTTCCGAGAAGCAGTCCAGACCCATTTCAATGAATCTGATGGACCTTTAACGTTCCAGAAAATCGTCAGTCCATCTTTCGTCAAAACCGGATTTCCTTCAAAGCCATCAGCATCAAGTTCTTGAAGCATGATCAGTTCTGGTGATTTTAAATCAGATTTAGCTTCCGGTGATTCAATTTTCAGTACTGTCTCCAAATCAAGGTGGTAACTCAGAGTGACTTTCTGTCCCGCTTTGAGTTTCGAGATATTCGTGCTTTTGCTTACATCGAATTCTGTGGTTTTTCCTTTTCGTTCTACAGTGATTTTGTTGTTTTGAGCGTCAACGGATTTGACCGTTGCTTCGATTGAAACAACTTCCGCTTGAACAGAATCTGTCACGAATAAAACCAGAAAGACGGTGCAAACGAGAGAGACTATACGATTCATTATTATTTCCTTTTGAAATTTATCGACGTTGCTATTTCGACAAGTCATAGTTCCTGATGCACCAGATGCCCTCACTATCTTTGCCCTCAAAAACAGGAGCAGAAAAGAACAATTCATGAGTGGCAGGACAATATCTGGGAAATCTCCCAATCACCAATTCTCCATCTACTTCGATCTGTTTTTCATATTTTGCAAAAACATCGTCTTTTACCGAGTCTTTCGTAAGGACAAGAATTTCACCGAACGCTCCATGAGCAGCATTAGTGCGTTTGGTAAGCATCAGTGATAGACCATCTGAGGTTACAAAAGGAGTGGTTGCCGGGATCGGATTGGGATGAGGAAGGATGCGATGTATCTTTGCGATATCCCATTTGGATGATCTGGTCTCACGAGTAATTACCCAATGACCTTTCTGATTGTCAGCAGGACCATAGCAGGACAAATATAATGAAAGCCCATCTGGAGAAAGACACGGAGTCATTAAAATGCCCGAGTCACGAAGTTCTCGAATTTCTCTCGGAGGTGAAAAATCACTCTTAATGTTGTCTCGGACCGAGAAGAATAATTTCCTCCCCATATCCTGATTACCAAGTTTTAATGGACGGCACAGGACCATATATAATCCATCTTCGGAAACGGTTGGCATGAATCCATCGAAGAGTCGTGATTGCTTCTGGAAAGGTTCATCTACATTCTTTCGCTGAGCCTCCCAGATGGATTCATTTCTCGTCCAGTATATCGAAAGACCATCCTTGGAAATCCATGGTGCAAAGTTGGGAGAGCCAATATTCAGTTCATCCAGAGCGACAACCTTGGGCTTTGGGGATGATCCATCCTGTGGTGTTTCAATTTTTAATACGGTTTCTAAATCAAGGTGGTAACTAAGTGTTACTTTTTGCCCCGCCTTGAGATTGGAAATATCAGTATTCTTGCTGACATCTAATTCTGTGGTTTTTCCTTTTCTCTCGACAGTGATCTTGCTGTTCTTTACGTCGACTGATTTGATAGTAGCTTCTATGGAAACGATTTCGGCATGAACAGAATTGGATATCCCAAGCAAAATCAGAACAAAGCAAGAAATGGTTAAAATGCGGTACATTATGATTACCTTTAAATTCGAGTAATATTTGAATCTGCGAATTCACCACCAGCGGGTATCACTTCAATCCCGGAATCACTTTCTCAGGATTAAAGTTCTTCAACACCATCAATTTCAACTCACCATTTCCATTTTCTGGCTCACCAGCGAAAAACAATTCATTAGTCGCAGCAACATATCTCGGGAAAATCCCTCGTAAAGTGAGCCCATCCACGTTCAACACGCTCGCAGAATGAAATCTACCATCAGCATCTCTCCCTGAGTGGATGATGATATTTGAACCTTGCGAAATGTCCTTGCCAGTGCAAAACAGATACTTCCCATCACGTGAAACATAAGGGTATTTCATTTTGCCGATTGGAGTTAATTTCAGTGGTTCAGGTTTGCTCCAATTTGAAGACTTGGTTTTTCGTGTCATAAATTGAATCTGAGCTCCGAATCCCTTTTTCATGCTGTCGCAGTAAAGCGTCAGACCATCAGATGAGAGGCAAGGACCTGCAAGAAACCCACCTTCGAGCACAGCGGAAGTGATTTTCGTTGGTCTCTTGAAATTATCCTCAACAGAATTTCTCGTGGTTTGATATAAGCCTCTGTTCAGAAATAAAATCATTTCAAGCCCGTCATCGGAAACCGTAAAGTCCATTGCAGGAATCAGACGCTTGGGATTTTCGAACAACGACTCAGTATCTTTTCGTTTCGCAGTCCACACCCATCTCGTTTGTTGTGACAGTTCTTTTACGGTGAAATAAATTGTCAAACCATCTAAGGAAAGGCATGGATTGCTTTCCTCTCCATTCACATCTAACTCACTCAATAAAACCAGTTCTGGTTTCTTTTCGATGATCGATAGCACATCGATTTCGAGGACAATCCCCAGAGCATCATGGTATTTCAGTTTGACCGACTGTCCTGACTGCAATGAACTTGGATTTACGGGCTTGTTCTTTGCAGTAATCTTGGAGTTTTTGCTGAGCTCAAGATCCAAAGTATTATCTTTGTCAGTTACGGAAATTGTGCGTTTTGTTGGATCGACAGATTTGATTTTGCCGTCGATGGATTTTTCCGCTGCCTGAATTGAAGTTGCTACAATGAGCAAGACAGCAATAACTAATGTGTAAAAACGAAACATATTTGTCTCCATTGAAAGGGGGATTAATTTCTAATCACTGAATTGCAATTGGGGCAAATCACACCGGTAGTCTCAAACGCTCCAAAACTTGGTTCTCTTACAATTGTCCCACAGCCATGGCACTGGCTCAGGTCATTGCCATGACCACAGTTCCAGCAGGTGTCGTTTCCATGCTCTACTCTTGCTCCGCATCTTGGACACTGGAAACGCCAATGAGCAGGAGGAATGAAATCAGTGACAGGTTCTCTCAATCCGCCGATTCGCTGAGTCCAACTGTCTGAGTTAAACGGGGGCGGCAACCCATCGAAATATGGATCTCCACCTTTGGCGATGTATTTCCTATAGGCTGGGTCGTGTCCGTAACAGACTGCACCGATCACTCGCACGCCTGTCCAACTAAATAAGAGAAGAACAAGTGGTCCGGCGATACCTCCCAGCACACAAGGAATGAATCCCCAGTTCACTCCAAGTATTCCTGTGAAGTAGAACAGAAGAAATCCGCCTACGAAACCGACAAGTCCCAAACGAGCAACGATCACAAGTCTGGAGGTTCTAGTTCTCATTTGAACCGCCTTTGTAGATCAATGCGGCAAGAACAAGCCAAAATAAAAGAGATCCTAGCCACCCCCAGTAACTGAAAAACACAGCTTTGAAGGCGGCTTCCAGATTGGCAACAAAAGGCCAAACTGTGAGGACTGCTGGCATCAGAAAAATAGCAGCGATTATAAGAAATATAACCCAAGTTAAATCGGCCTCGGTATTTCTTGGCTCAACATAACCGCAATACCGACACATCGGTCGCATTTGGGCATGTGGTAATTCTCTACCACATCTGTTACACAAATCCATGCCTGAGTCTCCCCGCAAATTGAGATAGTGTTGATTGTCATTCGATTCAACGTCCTATTGGGGTGTCACTTTTATCTCTCGCTCTTTCCCATATCTCTGAATATTCAAAACCACTTCTTTCCCGAGCTCACATTCGCTTAGTGCCTTGAGGGCATCTTCTACACTCGATACTTTCTCGCTATCTATTGAAAGCAGCACGTCACCTTTACGAATACCTGCTTCCTGAGCAGCACCCTCAAAAACCTGTTGAGCAATAATGCGATTTCCAATTTGCTTTAAGTTGATCCCAAACGACGGCGGAAACTTTCCAGTGATCTCAATTCGTTTAACAGCGATTGGCAGATCCCCAAAATAGGCGATGGCGATCATCGTGTTTTTATTAATTGAGTCTGGATCGACTTTGAACTGATATTCTTGGCGTTCTGATTTCTTCTGATTCACTTTCAGGAGAGATTTAAACTGATTACTGTTCGCAGATCTTGAGAATGCATTGACATCACCAGCAGATGCACTTTTCTCAGCCGTATTTTTTCCATGTATGGAAACACCGATTAAATCTCCACCCGGTCTA
>TARA_R110000868_G_scaffold97619_16_pt1 | contig 14901 bp, 11 predicted proteins | sample TARA_R110000868 | Tara Oceans TARA_R110000868 (sample SAMEA4397489) | marine metagenome | biome: Polar Biome; feature: [SRF] surface water layer (ENVO:00010504); material: water (ENVO:00002006), including particulate matter (ENVO:01000060) such as... | depth 5 m | reverse complement strand
AGATTAACTTTTGAGGAGAGAGACATGGCACAGCCAACAACAGCAACCGCCGATGCAAATAAAGCAAAGGCATTAGATTTAGCACTTTCAAGTATTGAGAAACAATTCGGAAAGGGCGCCATCATGAAATTTGATGGTTCCAAGTCAAATGAGAGCATCCCAGCTATCTCTACTGGCTGTCTCGGACTTGATCTTTGTCTTGGCGTAGGTGGAGTTCCAAAGGGACGCATCATTGAAATCTACGGACCAGAATCATCCGGTAAGACTACCCTAACATTACATATTGCGGCCGAAGCTCAAAAAGCTGGTGGTACAGTTGCATTTGTCGATGCTGAACATGCCCTTGATACGGCCTATGCTACTAAGCTTGGCGTAGACGTACCCAATACATTAATCTCTCAACCAGACAGCGGTGAGCAAGCACTAGAAATTACAGACATGCTTGTACGTTCTGGCGCAGTTGATCTATTGATCGTTGACTCTGTTGCTGCACTTACACCACGCGCTGAACTTGAAGGCGACATGGGTGATTCTCATATGGGTCTGCAAGCCCGCTTGATGTCACAAGCCCTTAGAAAACTAACCGGTTCAATTGCACGTTCCAATTGTACAGTTATTTTCATCAACCAACTCAGAATGAAAATTGGCGTTATGTTCGGAAACCCAGAGACGACAACAGGTGGTAATGCACTTAAGTTCTACGCTTCTGTTCGTATGGATATTCGTCGTATCGCAGCCATTAAAGATGGTGATAACCACATTGGTAACCGTACTCGCGTTAAAATTGCAAAGAACAAAGTCGCACCTCCATTTAAACAAGTTGAATTCGATATTATGTATGGAGAAGGAATATCCAAGACTGGCGACCTTCTTGACCTAGCCGTTACGCAAGGTCTCGTTGAAAAAGCTGGCGCATGGTTCTCTTATAACAATACAAAAATTGGTCAAGGTAGAGAGAACTCTAAGCAATTCCTTAAGGACAACCCTGATGTCTTTGACGAGCTAAAGAGAAAAATCTTAGCAAAAAATGGCTTGGGCTCTAAAGAGGACATGGCCGCACTTGCAGAAGAGATGATCGATACTGACACAGGTGAGATTATTGAAAGTGAACCTGTAAAGAAAACTAAGAAGTCCAAGAAGACACTCCAATAACTTTTTGGCGTACTCAAAGGGGGCTTAGGCCCCCTTTTTTTTGGTGCTAAAGATGAATAACGAATGCTACCAACGAGCCCTTAGGCTACTTACGCAGCGAGAGTATTCGAGGCCAAAACTCGTTAACAAGCTCTCTCAAGTTGGCTTTGACCGAGAAGACGCAACGCTAGTTTGCCAGCACCTTTTTGAAAAAGGCTTTCTAAAAGAGCAGTGGTATATTGAATCCAAAATTAAGCACTTTATGCGTAAGGGCCATGCCCCAAAAAGCATTCAATCAAGACTTGCAGCTGAGGAGCTCAATGTTGAAATTTGTATTATCGAGGATGTTTTTAAAGAGTATGGCAGCTCAAAAGAGGACCAATTAGAACACTTACTTGAAAAGAAGGCTGCCTCAATTCGCAACTCTTGGCATGAGTACGATTCCGACCAGAGATACAAAGTTAAAATGAAGCTAGCTCGATCCCTAGTTGCTAAGGGCTTTAGTCCAAATGAGGGACTAAGGGCCGTCGAAGCCTATTTAAACAACATTTAACCCGGCGCATCCATTTTCTATTCTCACACTTAATGTTATCAAAGATGGTTAAAACTTTCGTCGCATAGGTGAGAAATGAAGGCGCATATCATTCGCGAAAAATTCGCAAACTTTTTCCAAAAATATAAGCATGAGAAGATAGCGTCTTCCTCATTAATTCCACACGGTGACGATACACTTCTTTTTGCCAATGCCGGCATGAACCAATTTAAAGATTACTTTACTGGTAGAGCTAACCCAAAGAATCGTCGTGCCGTCACTATTCAAAAATGTGTTCGCGCTGGTGGCAAACATAACGATCTTGAAAATGTTGGGTTTACGGCCAGACATCATACATTTTTTGAAATGCTTGGAAATTTTTCTTTCGGCGACTACTTTAAGTCTGAAGCAATTGATTTCGCCTGGAAGTTTCTAACTGATGAACTTGGCATGGATAAGGACAAGCTCTACGTTACTGTTCACTACAGCGATGATGAAGCTATTCAGATCTGGCACAAACAAATTGGCTTACCTCTTGATCGCATCTTTAAGAAAGGTGACAAAGACAACTTTTGGGAAATGGGGGAATTTGGACCCTGCGGCCCATGCTCTGAAATTTTTTACGATCATGGCGAAAAGTACACCACACCCAATTTTGTCATGAAAGAAGGTGGTGACATCCTCGATGATGAACTTCGCTATGTTGAGATTTGGAATCTCGTTTTCATGCAGTTTGAAAAAACAAAAGACGGACAATTTCCACTTCCAAAACCTTCTATTGATACAGGTGCGGGCTTAGAGCGAGTTGCCGCGGCCATGCAAGGTGTTTATTGGAACTACGATACTGACCTCTTTGAACCAATCATTAAGAAGCTGGAATCGCTATCCGGCAAATCATATAAAAATGATCAGAAAGCTCAAAATTGTATGCGTGTTGTTGCCGATCATATTCGTTCTTCGACAATGCTTATTACTGACGGGGCCATCCCTTCAAATGATGGACGTGGCTATGTTCTTAGAAGAATCATTCGTAGAATGGTTAAGAATCTTAAGGAACTCGGACTTGGTGTTGGCACGGCCGAACAACTTGTTCCACACGTATTTGAAGTTCTAGGATCTGAGTATCCACAAAATGAAGCTAATATGTCTTTAGCCCAAAAGTTTTTGGCTCTTGAAGAAAAGAAATTTTTTGAAACTCTCGATCAAGGACTAAAGTTTCTCGATGAGGCGATTGAGAATCAATTAGTCAAAGGAACGCTACCAGGTAGCGAGATTTTCAAGCTATACGACACCTATGGCTTTCCAGTTGATCTAACTGAATTGATCCTAAAAGAACGCGGACACAAAGCTGATATCAGTGGTTTTGAAAAGACTATGGAAGAAAGTAAGGCGCGCTCAAGGAAATCTTGGAAAAGTGGCGCTAGTGTCGACAATAAAATTTTTCACAGCGCTAAAGAGAAGTTTGGTGCAACGAATTTCACGGGCTATACACAAGAGAGTACTCAAGCAACTCTTCTTCACGTGATTGATCTAGGCGATGATCTAAAAGGTTTAATTTTTGATCAAACTCCATTTTACGGCGAAGGAGGCGGTCAAGTTGGTGACACTGGTACTATTACACAGTCTGGAAAAACTATCGCCACAGTCACTGATACACAAAAACCAGTTGATGGTCTTTTTGTCCACTTTTCAAAAGATAGTGATGCACTAGAAATAGGCAGCAAGTATGAACTTCAGTTTGATAAAAAGAAGCGCGCACATACAAAAAGCAATCACTCTGCAACTCATCTATTGCAAGCGGCCCTTATTCAAGTTCTTGGAGATCACGTTAAGCAAGCGGGATCACAAGTGGGTCCAGATAAACTTCGTTTTGACTTCACTCATATGCAAGGAGTCTCGCCTAGCGAACTTTCACAGATTGAGCGCTTAGTTAATGACTGGATCCAAGAGGGTGAGCCAGTTCAAGCTAGCGAGATGACCATGGATCAAGCTATCTCAAAAGGTGCGCTTGCTTTTTTTGGTGATAAGTATGGTGATAAAGTTCGCGTCCTAGAAATGGGGCCCAACTCAACAGAACTCTGCGGAGGCACACATGTCAGCAATACTTCCGAGATTGGTTTATTCAAAATTTTGAGTGAAAGCTCTCTTGCGACTGGTGTGAGAAGAATTGAAGCCACCACCAATATTAATGCTTTCAATTGGCTGAGCCAACGCTCACAACATCTGGACCAGTTAGAAGAACTTACAAAAGAAAAGGGCTCTAAGGCAATTGCTCGCGTTGATGCACTTTTTTCTGAGTTAAAAGATAAACAAAAAGAAATTCAAAAATTGAGACAGGAGCTTCAATCACTGAAATCTTCTGACTTATTTACACAATCTGAGAAAGTGTCTGGCTTTGATCTTGTATGTGTCGAAGCACCAGAAGGATCAGATCTCAAATCGCTCTCAGATGATTTCGTCAGTAAGTACCCAAAAGGCATTCTCGTTATGACTTCGAACAAGGAAGGAAAACTTTCGGCCATAATACGAAGCTCAAAGAGTGTTAATCTACATTGCTCTAATGTTTTAAAAGACGCTTTAGCACCCCTTTCTGGTCGAGGCGGTGGACGCCCTGATATGGCACAGGGATCTGCTGATAAATATGATGCCGCAGTATTCTTTGCAGCAGCCAGAAAATCTATTGCCTCGAATCTAAGTAATTAAGGGATGGTTATGTTCAAACAATTCGCTATTATTCTGTCAGTTCTACTTCTTTTAAGCTGTACGCGAAAAGATGCTAGTGACAATGTACTCAACGTGCCACTCACAGGCGAAATTTCTACCCTCGATCCTGCCAACTCTTACGATACAGTCAGTAATACAATCGTTTATCAAGTTTATGAGCAGCTTTTTGACTATCATTATTTAAGAAGACCTTATCAACTACAACCACTACTAGCTGCTGAAATGCCGCAGATCACTGATGACGGTCTCACCTATACAATTAAAATTAAAAAGGGTGTTCCCTATCACGCCGATCCAGCCTTTAAAGGTAAGACTCGTTTTCTAAAAGCGGATGATTTCATCACTCAGATTAAACGCCTCGCTTGGAAAGCAACAAACTCAAATGGATGGTGGCTCTTTGATGGCAAAATTAAGGGCATCAACGAATTTAGAGAAGCTGCCGGTGATGATTTTGAAAAATTTAAGTCCCTATCTATTTCTGGCGTCACTGCACCAGATGATCACACTCTAGTTATTAAACTTAATGAAGCTTATCCACAGATGATTTATGCTTTAGCCATGGGCTTTACCTCTCCAATGCCTCTTGAGGTGTTGGAAGAGTATGGCAATGATCTAAGTCGACACATGGTCGGTACTGGCCCGTTCTACCTTGAAGAGATACAGCCTTTATCTGGTGTAAAAGTTAAGAAGTTTAAGGACTATAAGAATTCAACCTATCCAACAAAAGGAGATCGCATTGCTCACGGCAATGACATGCTTGCTGATGCTGGAAAAAACTTACCATTTCTTGATGCCATTGATTTTAAAATCATTAAAGAAGATCAAACTCGCTGGCTTAACTTTAGGGCCGGAAAGATCGATCTTCTTGTTGTTCCAAAAGATAATTTCTCTACTGCCGTTTCAGCAGATGGCGGGCTAACAGATGAGCTTAAACAGGAAAATGTGCAACTGATCATTGGGCCAACTCTAACCTATTGGTGGCTTGAATTTAATATGACGGATTCTGTAGTTGGTGGGGCAAAAAATCTCGCCCTTCGAAAAGCGATCTCTCATGCTATCGACTTTGATAAGTATATTCAGGTTTTCACAAATAACGTCGGACAAAAAGCAAACTCTATTTATCCTCCAGGTATCCCTGGCTATGACCCAGCAAAGCGTCTTCCTTATTCTTATAATCTTGAGCTCGCTAAGGAAATATTGGCCAAAGCCGGTTACCCAAATGGTAAAGGTCTACCCGTTTTAAAATTTGACGTCCGTGGAACATCTGCAAGAAACCGCCAAGAGAGCCAATTCATAAAAAGCGAGCTTTCCAAGATTGGTATTGAAGTTGAAGTCATTATGAACACCTTTCCAGCATTTTTGGAAAAAGCTAGAAATGGTAAACTTCAGTTTTGGCAGGGCGGTTGGGCCATGGACTACCCCGATGCGGAGAACTGCCTACAACTACTTGTAACCAAGAATCATCCTCCTGGACCAAATTCCAGTTATTTCTCAAACCCTAAATTTGATAGCTACTTTGAGCAATTGAAGTTAATGCCTGAAGGTCCTGATAAATGGGCCATTATGGAGAAGATGGAAGAGATTGTTCACTTAGAGATGCCGTGGATTATGCAGTACTACGCTAGAAACTACATTCTTCATCAAGGCCGACTAAAAAACTTTCGTCACTCTGATCTTATCTTCAACTATTTTAAGTATCTAAAAGTACAGTAAGCTGGGGGCAAATTCTGCCTCCCCTTCTCTCATCATCTGAGCTCCTTCATCCACAAGGCTTTAAAGCCGATAGGGACTGTAGGCATACCCCGCCTGCAACCGAGGGAGCTTATGAGACGCCTGCAAAATTTTTTACCGATGCTTTTAATAGTGAGCTTTTTGTTCACTGCCAGTATGGCGATTGCAAAGGACTACATCATTTATTCTATCGGTCATGACCTTCCTATGGGGAATGCCGACCAAAAGATTCGCAAGAATTTTTATGTAAACATGGGCGCAAACCAGGGCCTAGAAAGTGGAAGTGTTCTCTCCATTTACCGCCAATTATCACAATTGGATCCTTACGCTACAAAGAAGCGCTATAATTACAAAATCAAAATTGGTGAACTTAAAGTTATCCATGCGGAAGAAGATGCGTCGATCGGTACACTTCACAGCTTTAATAGCAGTGAAGAAACACCACTCATTGATGTAGAGGCTCCTATGATTGGCGATCTAATCTCCGTAAAAGTTGATTAATCAAATAGCTTAGCTCTTATAAGTTTTGTCCAAAGCACCTTATCCTCTAGCCTAGTAACTTTAAGCTGTAAGATGTACTCGCCCTCTCGCTTCCAGCAGTGGCTAGATCTCACTCTTATTTGCTTTATCTTCTGATCACGCCAATAGCCACTAAACTGAAATATTGCATAACCCTCTCTTATTGTTTTGCACTGTCCCAACACAATAACATCCATCGCTGCCTCCCTTATGGTTGATTTGCGAGGATTTCCAGCTATGCTTGACCTCTAAGCTACCGAATTTATGATGTTTATTTTGAACGACTGCCTTTTGACAAAGTTCCAGTGCAAGTTTATAAAAGTGTTTCGTTCTAACTACCCAAAGATAGGTGAAATATGGCTCGTGTCACGATTGAAGACTGCCTAGAGAAAGTTGAAAACCGCTATGAACTGGTTCACTTAGCCGTTAAGCGTGTTAAGCAGTTGCGCGATGGTGCTGATCAACTTGTTAAAAGTAAAAATAAAGAAGTAGTTACTGCGCTTCGTGAAATTGCTGCTGGTAAAGTTAAGCATGCACCAATGAGCGAATACGATTCTGACGAATTCTAAAAATTAAGAAATCATAGAAAAAAGAAAGGCTCCAATCGGAGCCTTTTTTATTTGAATCTTATTACGTACTCTGTTCCAATCAAGCCGTTTTGACTCTCATTCTTAGCAAAATCTTCAAACCCATCAAGATCTACCATTACTTTGGTTTTTACTTGTTCAATCGTGAAGGACAAGTTTAATTTCCGAAGAGCTGCGACAACATTATTTTGAACCAATTCGTCATGCATGCATTCAAAAATTATAACCGGCTTGAATTTGCGAATAGAGTTTAGTCCACCAATTATAATTTTCTCTTCTAAGCCCTCAACATCAATTTTAATAACATCGATATTTTCAACGTGCATATCCGAGCAATACTGGTCAAGAGTAGAAAGATTTATATCAACTGAAACTCTATCTGGACCAGAAAGTGATACCGATGCGCCACCCATATTCAGTTTATCAATATGTAAGCTTGCCGCCCCAATTGAGTCCGAAAGTCCTAAGCGGTTTAAGTAAAAGTCAGTCATTGAGAAACTATTTATGCTGGACTTAAGGCTAGTGTAATTGAGGCCTTCTGGTTCAAAAGCGTGAACGATTAAGCCAGGATATTTCAACTTAAAATAAAGACTAAACAGACCAATATTCGCCCCAATATCAAAGAATACTTTGCTATTTCCTAAGTCGCTTTCAATACAGTCTTTATTGATTTTTTCGTACTGGTAGAAAGCCTTTTCACCATCATACATTAAGTAAAACGAAGGCCCAGTGAAATCTTTTGCACAGTAGAAGCAACTACCTTTGTTGGAAATTTCAATTGAACTCATGTCGGGAAGGAGTGGGTGAATTAATCTCTTCAACCATCTCCTTCTCGCGAGTGATGTAACAATACGATTCAATTATTTTCCAAGTGCAACTTTCAGCACCTCATCAAAGTGAGCTACTGGATAAAAGCGCATCCCTTTACGGTGACGCTCAGGAACCTCTTTAAGGTCTTTCTCATTTTGCTTTGGAAGAATAATTGTTCTGATTCCGGCGCGCTTGGCGGCCAAGACTTTTTCTTTAATACCGCCAACAGGGAGAACTTTTCCAGTTAAAGAAAGTTCACCAGTCATGGCTAAGCCGGACTTCAAGCGCTTGTTCGTTGCTAAGCTATAAAGCGCTAGCGCCATTGTAATACCGGCCGAAGGACCATCTTTAGGAGTTGCCCCAGCAGGGAGATGCAAGTGAACTTCATGTGTTGATAGGAAGTCTTCAGCTTCTTCAATAACTTCTTTAGTCTCTTCTGTCTTAGGCGCAACTGGTTTTTTCTTAGAAGTCTTCTTGCTCGTTTTCTTTTTCTTCTCAAGGTGATCTAGTTCTTCTTGAAGAAGTTTTCTGACATAACTATAAGCCAGGTTGGCAGACTCATTCATTACATCGCCAAGCTGTCCTGTTAAGCGGAAGCCACCTTTACCTTTAAGAGGTAAGGTTTCAATTGAGAGAATATCCCCGCCGTATTGTGTCCAAGCAAGCCCAGTGACAACACCAGGCCTTTGAACCTTATCTGCTTTCTCAGTTTCGTATCGAGCTGAGCCCAAGAGATTTTCTAGGTCAGTCAGCTTTGGAACAAATTTCTTAGCCTTCTTGGATGAAACTTTTTCAAGTGCAGCCTTACGACAAAGCTTGGCGATCATTTGCTCCATAATACGAACACCAGGTTCGCGAGCATAATCTCCAACAAGCTTTTTAAGTACTGGTACGCCAAGAGCGAAGTCAGACTTGGTTAAGCCGTGCTTTTTAAGTTGTTTTGGAATAACCCATTTAGTCGCGATATTTACTTTTTCTTCAATTGTATAACCAGAGAGCTCCAACACTTCCATACGATCAAGAAGTGGCTCAGGAATCTCTCCGATATAGTTTGCTGTTGCAATGAAGAGAACTTTCGACAAATCAAAAGGAAGGTCGAGGTAATTATCTATGAATGTTGAGTTCTGTTCAGGATCGAGCACTTCAAGGAGAGCTGAAGCCGGATCACCTTGATAGCTATTACCAAGCTTATCAATTTCATCCAGCATGATGACAGGGTTATTTACCTCAACACGCTTAAGCGCTTGAATAATACGCCCAGGCATTGCGCCTACATATGTTCTTCTGTGACCTTTAATTTCTGCTTCATCACGCATACCACCTAAGGAGAAGCGATAAAACTTACGGCCCAAGCTTTCGGCAATACTTTTGCCTAGAGAAGTTTTACCAACACCAGGAGGACCGGCTAGACAAAGAATAGTCCCATCGTAGTTTGGCTTAAGTTTTCTAACTGCTAAGAATTCTAAAATACGCTCTTTAGCTTTCTCTAGTCCGTAATGATCTTTTTCTAAAATCTTTTTTGCTGCTGGAATATCAATTTTATCTTCTGTCGAAGTATCCCATGGCAGATCAACCATCCAGTTCAGGTAAGTTCTAGCTACGTTGTACTCTGGAGAAGAGTCTGGGATAGCTTCAAGGCGCTCAAGTTCTTCAAGAGCTGCTTTTTTAGCCTGCTCAGGCATCTCCATCTTGCTAAGCTTTTCTTTGATAATTTTCAGATCACGAGACTTCTCGTCTTCTTCCATTCCAAGTTCGCTACGAATGACTTTTAATTGTTCGCGTAGAAAGTACTCTCTTTGATATTTATTAACTTTATCATTAACTTCATCAGAGATTTTCTTTTGAATGTCAGCGACATCTTTTTCTCTTTTTAAGTAAATTAAAAGTTTTCCAAAACGTTTCTTTACAACCAATGATTCCAGGAAGTCTTGTGCCTCTGGAATGTCTAGAGAAAGAGCAAAAGCAACTAAGTCTGCAAGTGCGCCAGGGGATGGCGAATTTAGCATTGCTAACTTCATTTCTTCATTAAAGTACGGATTGATTTCTGAAAGACGCTTTACCTGATTAATAACCGATCTTGTGTATGCATCTAATTCTTCGTCAGCTTCGATGATGTCATCGAATACTTCAAACTTTGCCTCAATGATCGGCTCTTCGCGAACGTACTCAGAAGCACGATAGCGTTTTACACCGTGGACCAAAACGTTTACCGATCCATCTGGCAGCTTAAGTTTTTTTACAATCTTACAAAGAACTCCAACTTTGTAGATATCGCGCACTCTAATATCGCGACTTTCAAGATCGATCTCCTCTTCAGGGATCATCTCGCCATCTTCATTTTTAAGATCTTGCTTAACCAAGTTAAGGGCAACGTAACCAGATCTTAGTAATTGCTGATCTAGTTCAGGAGTAAATTTATCTTCAGATAAAATAATTGGAGCAATCATTCCAGGAAAGATGGGGCTATTCATAATCGGAATAACCACCACTGTTTCAGGAAGTTTTGTCAGCTCAGCTGCGTCAGGTTTTAATTGCACTTGATAATCATTTTCCATGTCAGACATGGTTGATGCTCCTGTAAGAGTTTAAGAAAAGGACCGGAAGAGGCTAATCTTAGCCTTTGACGTCAATAACAAATCGTCCCGGGGAATCGAGATAAAAGATATCAACGCTGACACTTTGTTTAAAGTGAATTTCTACTGAAAGTGTATCCTGGGAAATTGGGAAGAAATTTATTGTCTCAACATATTTACTGTTTCCGAAAGAGCCAATCGCCCCTTTGATCTGTGTGTCAAAAAGGTCGAGATAAAGTTTTTTCTCACCAGTTGCAATATGCCCATAGACGCGTGGCACCTGAGCTGTTTCAAAGTCCATCACTAATCTCTCATAGCCCAGCTTTGGATTATAAGAGTGGCGCACTGCTTTAAGACTCGAAGCTACTTTGGGCCCGCCGTTATGGAAGATTCCGCGATTTAAAAAGACCGACTTTTTTCTGTCACTAATACGACGAATTCGTTCTTCCACTAAGTTTTGGGCCGATGCGACATTTGGTAGTACAATCAGTACAGAAAAGATCAAAGCTAAGAATTTTTTTGTATTGTCTTTAAACATGATGACCACCTAAAACTTTTTGAGTTCTAGGTTTATTATGACCTTGATGATGCACTAAACCAAGTGATTTCGCCCTTTTGAACTGGACTTCGTTGCTGCCAAAAGTAGAAGACCAAGCAGGAAACTCATAAAGCCAGTAGGACCGCCGCCAGAGCCGCCGCCATTAATGTCAACTGAACCACAAGCAAATCCTCCATCGTCTTTAGTAGCACGGCGGGGCTTACTCGTTGTCTCAGTCGACTGCTGAACATTTCCCACGATCGTGTATGTTGCTGGGGCATCAAGACAAGACAGGTTTGAACTGGGAGTTGTGTGGGCAGGACCAGCATAGTGATTATAATTTGACCCAACTTTTTGTACCACTCGATAGCTCAAAACATAAAATGAAAGAGAATCAGAAAATTGATTTTTTCTTGAATAGAAATCTTCCGAATCAAAACTTGCTACCGATGTGTCCCAAGTATCAAAGCTTTCAGGGATTAAAATCAATTCAACATCGTTATCTGCTGCCGTACTTGAGAGAGCAATTCTACCGACTAGGTTCATATCAGGATTACTATCAGCGTCAGTAACTGCTACTGACCCAAGTGTTGCATGTGGAGCGCCAAATTGATCGATGATCGTTTGACCAACACCGTTTCGCTCAGCCTCTGCTTTTAAATGCATGACTGAGTACAGAGATTGATAATGTATTTTAAACTCAAGATATAGATTCGGTTGGCCACCTAGAGAGAAATTTCTCAAATCAATTCTTAGGCGATCCTCACTTCCAGAAATAATCTGGTTTGGTGTTATATATCCCACCATTGTGTTTCCAGGGTTTCCTGATAGATCTACTGAGGGGACTTCAAAAAGAGTTTCTTTATTGGCCATATAATCTAACGGGACATCAAGATCGCATCGTATACTTATGACCCCTGCATCTATCGATGGTGCAGACGCATTTAACTCTAAAACTTGTGGATAGCCTTTTTTAGATGCCTGACATGACTGATAAAAAGCTCCTCTATAACTAGATCCTGAATTACAAAAGTCACTGCGAACATCCGAATAAAACTCTGGCATTGTGCTTTTAGCGACCATCGGCTTTACATAAAATAAGTAGTTATCATTGAGAGGTAATCCATCGATTTCAAAGCTTCCATCTGATTGCGAAAATGCTGAGGCCATAACTTCACCATTTTTTTCAGAGATTGCTTGAACATGCGCACCAAAAACACCGATATTATTTCCACCAGCAACTTTTCCCGTAAATTTGCCCTTTGAGCTTGAACCAACAGGGTACATAGCGTGAGCACCGGCTTTATCATCATGTGAAAGTGTGTATTGCCCTCTGGTCAACCAATAAAACATACTCGAATGCTTCACTTCACTATGGGCTAATCCTATAGAATGACCAATTTCATGACCGAGTACGTCTCCCAAATAATTAGTCGTTCCAGGCGTGGTTGAAAATGTTAAGTTTTGATTAACAATTATATCCGCTTCGATTATTTTTCCTGAAGAGTAATCATAGGTCACATTCGTTACTGCCGCGACACCGCCTCCACCAAAAATACTTGAACTTGTACTAAAGTAGACGTCATTCACATCATCTTGAACCGTTCCGTTGCCAAGCGTATAGGTAAGACTCATTGCCTGAGAGGAAGACCACTCGGCGAGTGGCTGAGTGAATGCATTTTGTTCTGCCGGGTCACCACTACCGTGAAAAACGAAATTTACTGTAGAAGTTGCATCGGCCCACTTGATGACGTTACCTGTTTGACCGCGATTTTTTGTGTAAGCATAGGCAGCTGCGCCGAAGAGCAATTGAGTGACAGATAAAAGGAATAAATATTTCTTCAACCTATCCCCTCTTAAGATTTTTTGGCTCTGACACGATAGATGAATCCAAGAAAACCTAAGAACAACATCATCCAAAGAATTCCAAGGCTTTTTTCATTGTCTTTAATGACTTCATCGATAGAAGCTGGTTGACGCTGAATATCCCTACCATTCACAGTCTTATTTTTTGTCGTAAAATCTTGCTTGTGAACATACTTATCGATATCGATTTGAACCAATGGAGTTTCAAACTTTCTTTCCAGCACATGATTCATATCATTTAATGAAACAAGACCCAGCTTTGGGTGTTCTGGAAAAACAGTATTCTTAAACCAGGTACCACGGGCATCTTCAATAATTTCGTATTTTCCCATTGAGAGATTATTAACAAACCATCCATGTGGGGTTTGTTTCAAAAATAAAAGTGCGCTCTCACCCTCTTCAAAACTGGCAACGCCATGAAACTGATAATACCGTCCCATCCATAAGCCACCAGGAGCTAATACCTTAAACGAGTTAGGTGATGTCACTTTATGCTCAGGTAGTCCGCTAGCGAGTTTAAGTTTAAAGCTATACTCAGTAACTACTTCTCCGCTTGGTAGTTTTTTATATGTTTTACTTTGGTTCGTGGCCCACACAACTGCATCACTTGCATCAATTTGGTCTTCCACAGGTAGCGGAATAAAAGTCGTCGCTTTTGAGCTAACGGCTAGCATTAGTCCCAAAATAAGTAATATTCTTCTCCCCACTTCCATACAATCCTCTTAAGGCCAAAGGTGTACGTAACTAGTCGGTTTTTCGCGGGCTTTTCTTTACTTATTTTATCAGGTTTTAGCTGGTTTCTAACCTATTGAATTTCAAGGGAATAATCGGCGAACTCACGTAAATCTGGATGTTGATCGATCAAGATCAAGGTATGACCCTGATCTCTAAGTCGCTGTAGATGACCGAATAATGCCTCTAGATCGGCGCTTGATAACCCAAAGCTTATATTCTCAAACAATAGCAGTGATGGGCCCATTCGACCTTGAATCTGCCCTAGCAGCTTAATTCTTTGGCGCTCACCCCCGGATAGACTCTGAAGCGAGCGATCCAAGCTTAAATGACCAAGCCTAAGAACCTCCATCGCATGAAGAATTCTTTTGGCCTTGGCTGTGGTTGGGATATTGGCAAAGCTGTCTTTGATCGGTCTATTTAAAGCCTCATGATAGCTTTGGTAACCATCTCTTATTTGAGCATAATACGGCCTAAGCTTCATCCCCTTACAGTCATCACATGTTAAAAGTACGTCTTCTAAAAAAGACATGTCGACCTGTGTTGTTCCCCTACCTTCACAACTTGGGCATTTTCCAAGATCTGAATTATAGGAGAAGTGACCTTCTTTTAAATTCATCCCGCGACTTACTGGTAATTCTGCGAAGTGTTTTCTCAGATAATTGACCAAGCCTAAAAATGTTCCAACAGTAGAGCGCGCGGTGACTTTTGAGGCTTCAGCACCAAAACTTATTATCTTATCAAATTTTAAAGGCGCATCTATTTCACTGGTGACGGAGCTTTCATCTGCGCCCCATTGTTCAAGTAAGTTAATGACTGCCTGTCTCTTCCCTCCCTCTGAGGGTCCTGTTACAACTGTAATGGCGCGAACTGGAATTTCGTAATCAAAGCTCCAATCATTTGGTCCTGGCGCTCCATTAACTTTAAGAAAGCCTTCGAATTCGCTTTTTGTTTTAAATTTTACACTATTTCTTTTTATAGGTTTCGGCTTTCCCTGATAAAGAATTTGTCCACCATCCGCACCGGCGCCTGGCCCCATCTCAATGACTTCATCACAACCAGTAATCACTTGTTGCGAATGCTCTACGATCAAAACAGTGTTGCCTTGATCTCTCAGCTTTCTGAGTGACAATAGTATCTTATCAATTTCATTTTCAT
>TARA_R110000868_G_scaffold8621_8_pt1 | contig 14903 bp, 27 predicted proteins | sample TARA_R110000868 | Tara Oceans TARA_R110000868 (sample SAMEA4397489) | marine metagenome | biome: Polar Biome; feature: [SRF] surface water layer (ENVO:00010504); material: water (ENVO:00002006), including particulate matter (ENVO:01000060) such as... | depth 5 m | reverse complement strand
ACGAAGATTTTGCCAATTCCATACACGAATTTATACCTGTATGGGCAGGGGAATCTACAACACCACCACCAGGGTACACGTATCGTGAATATCCAGACGTACATGGCCGAATTGGGGCCTTTGTTAAATAAATAACCATACATAAAACAAGGAATGTAAAATGGCAGTAGAAGATTTTGAATTCGAATTTACAGAAGAGATGGCAATCGAATTGCTTCGTGGAAATGACGAAGCTGAAGATTGGTATGACGCTATGTGTGAAATTCTTCCATTATGGGAAGTTGACACTCCAGAGAGAGTTTCAATGTTCATTGCGCAATGTGGTCATGAATCAAACAACTTTAGAGTGTTATCAGAAAATTTAAATTATAGTGCTAAAGCACTTGATGCACTTTTTAGTAAATATTTCGTTAAAGCAGGAAGAGATGCAAATGAATATCACAGACAGCCTCGCAAAATTGCAAACGTTATTTACGCAAATCGAATGGACAACGGTGATATTAATTCCGATGACGGATGGAAATTTAAGGGCGGTGGCATACTTCAGTTAACTGGACGTTACAACTATACAGAATTTGGCAAAGCAGTTGACAAGTCACCAGAAGAAGCAGTAGAGTATGTACGCACGAAAAAGGGCGCACTAGACAGTGCTTGCTGGTTCTGGGATACAAATAACATTAACAAGTACGCAGACTCAAGAGACATCAAAGGGTCTACAAAACGTATTAACGGTGGATACATTGGGCTAGAAGATCGCAAAAAACATTACGAACACGCAATGGAAATTTTAGCTGGACATTGGGAACCAAGTAAGATTGTATACGAAACAATACGTTTAGGATCAAGTGGGCCAACAGTGCGAGCAGTACAAGAAGAATTAGACATTGGTGCAGATGGCGTTTTTGGACGTGGCACAGAGGCACATGTTAAAGCATGGCAGGAAGAAAACGGGTTAACACCAGATGGTGTTATGGGTCCTAAAAGTTTAGCGATATTATTTGGCGAAAACTAATGGACATTGCTCATTATATAAAACAATATAAAAAACACGAACAAGACCGTGTTAGTACTAATGAGCGTAATGAGTATTGGAGGAAATACGATGAATTGGATAAAAAACAGACTAACTGAACGAACATCTTGGGATGGGATTGTACTAGTTGCTGCAGGAGTTGCTATGATTTTAGCACCTGTATCATTAGTAGCATATGCTACTATTGCATATGGCGCATGGACTATTTGGAAATCTGAATAGTATGTGGGATATTATTTCTGACATGACTACTAATCGTTTGTGGATTTATACAAGCATTGGTGGCAGTATCTTGGGCGCTATATGTTTAGCGTATCTAAGTACTACAAGAGCAGGTCTTTGGTTTTATGCTAAAATAGACAATTATGTTGACTATTTGGTAACCCGTTGGGGCTTAACTTGGTTAGAGCAACCAGAGGATTCTTGGCGTAAAAAGTATCCAAAAATTACTGCAAAAATAGACGATCTAGAAGATAGAATTAAACAACTAGAATCTAAATAATACAAATGTAAAATAAGCGTTGACATGGCGCTTATTTTACTGTATATTCAACTTACAATAATGTATTAACAAAGGAGAGGCAGTAATGTCACGAGCTTTCAGCGACAGCGAAATCACAAAACTAAAACAGATTATTAACGAAGGTATTCAAGTAACAAGTGAACTAGAGACCCTTAAAGGAGGGTTGTCTGATACAGTAAAGGCAATTGCCGAAGAATTAGATATGAAGCCAGCAACTATTAACAAAGCAATACGTATTGCTTATAAGAACGAATTTGCCAAAGTACAAGAAGGCTTTGAAGAAGTTGAAACAGTACTGGCGGCGATTGGCAAAGATCATTAATGCTAAACTTACAAGTTATTGAAGTACAGCATTACACAGATAAACTATTTAGAATTAGAACAGAACGACCTCGCAGTTATAGATTTACTGCGGGGGAGTTTGTTATGATTGGGCTAGACGATGCGCCGAGTAGAGCGTACAGTATTACGAGTGGCCCATATGATGACTACTTGGAATTTTATAGTATTAAAGTACAAGACGGCCCACTTACTAGTCGTCTACAACACATCACAGTAGGAGATACTATCAAGGTTGGAGAAAAACCAACTGGCACCCTTATACTTGCTAACTTAGAACTAGGAGGAGACTTAGTAATGATGGCTAGTGGTACTGGTGTCGCACCATTTATTAGTTTGTTACGAGACCCAGAGACATATGATTTGTTTGACAATATTACTGTCACCTGGACTACTCGACTGCATAATGAACAAGATTGCTATAGAGAATTTTTAACTGAGATGCCAATTGAATACATTAGTACTGTAACACAAGAGCCAGCAGAACTCCATGGTCGTATTCAACAGTTTATGGCCGATGGCACAGTAAGTATTGACAATCCGGTCAATCAGCGTATAATGTTATGTGGAAGTATAGCATTTAACAATGATCTTAAAGATCACTTTACTGCACTAGGGTTCAGTGAAGGTAATAAAAAGACACAAGGAACATTTGTGCAAGAAAGGGCTTTTGTTAACTAATGTATGTAGACGCTCATTTTGATAGAGAAAAAGATATTATTCATGTAACCGAGCGGATCAATGGACGGAGAGAGTTTCGTGAATACCCGCCAAGTTATATGTTCTATTACAAGGATCAAAAAGGTAAGTACGACAGTATTTTTGGAGATAAACTCTCACGATTTTCTACAACAAATGGTAGGCAGTTTAAAAAAGAAAAAAAGATGTATGGAGGGCAGCAGCTATTTGAAAGCGATGTCAACCAGGTGTTTAAGTGTTTAGAAAATAACTATTTGGGCAAGGAACCGCCTAAACTAAACACTGCATTTTTCGATATTGAGGTTGACTTTAATAAGGATTTAGGGTTTGCTCCTCCAGAAGATCCATTTAATCCTGTTACAGCTATTGCAGTGCATTTAAACTGGATTGGCAAAACTATTTGCATTGTATGTAAACCTAAGACACTTACAAAAGAATCAGCACAGGAAATTTGTGAAAGATTTCCTGACACTCTTCTTATGGATTCAGAAGAAGAACTGATGTTAACATTTCTTGACTTAATTGATGATGCAGATGTAATGAGTGGTTGGAACAGTGAAGGCTTCGATATTCCCTACATGGTTAATCGTATTTCACGTGTACTAGGTAAAGATTATACTAGACGATTTTGTTTGTGGAACCAATATCCAAAACGTCGTGAATTTGAACGCTATGGAAAAGCTCAAGAAACATTTGATACAATTGGACGACTGCACTTGGATTATATGCAGTTGTATCAAAAATATACATATCATGAAATGCATAGTTATAGTCTAGATGCCATTGGCGAATATGAACTTGATGAACGTAAGATTGCGTACTCAGGAACACTGGATCAATTGTATAACAACGACTTTCATACGTTTATTGACTATAACAGACAAGATGTTGAACTACTAGTTAAACTAGATGCAAAGTTACAATTTATTGACTTAGCAAACGTTATTGCACATGATAACACTGTTCTTATTCAAACAACAATGGGCGCAGTAGCAGTTACAGACCAAGCAATTATTAATGAAGCACATCGTCGTGGACTAATTGTTCCCGATAAGCAACATGACAAAGTGCAAAAACATTACCCAAGGGCAGTACAAGCTGCAGGCGCATATGTTGCAACTCCGGTGGTTGGCAGGCACGAATGGGTTGGCAGTATGGACTTGAACAGTCTGTATCCAAGTATCTTGCGTAGTCTTAATTTGAGTACAGAAACTATTGTTGGGCAAGTAAGGCACACACTAACAGTACCACTGTTAGAGGAATACAAATGGGAAGCTGCAAGAGCATGGGAAGGTAAGTTTGCCTGTCCAGAGTATGAACTTGTTATAGCAAAAGACACCACAACAAAGTTATGGATTGACTTTGAAAACGGTGAAGAACTTATGGCTACTGGTGCAGAGATATATCAGATTATCTTTGAAAGTGGCCAGCCTTGGGTAATATCAAGTAATGCTACTATTATTAGACAAGACACTAAAGGTATTATTCCTGGATTACTGGAGCGTTGGTATGCTGAACGTAAAGTTATGCAAAAAAACGCTAAAGAATCAAAAGGTATTGATGCTGAACAGTTTGGATATTGGGACAAACGTCAGCTAGTTAAAAAGATTAACTTAAACAGTTTGTATGGTGCGTTGCTCAATCCTGGTAGCAGATTTAATGATCCACGTATGGGGCAATCAACAACACTCACAGGGCGTACTATTGCAAGACACATGGGAGCAAAAGTTAATGAGCTGTTTACAGGCAAGTATGACCACGTAGGCGATACTATTGTTTATGGTGATACTGACTCTATTTACTTTAGTGCTTACCCAATATTTAAAAAACAAATAGAAAGTGGTGAGTTTGAGTGGAATAAAGATCGTGTAATTGAATTATATGATACTGTATGTGAGCAAGCTAATACAACATTTCCTAGTTACATGGCGCAAGCACATAATGTACTTGACCACACGCAAGGTGAAATTATCGCCGCCGCTCGTGAAATGTGTGCACTGTCTGGAATCTTTATTAAAAAGAAACGTTATGCTATTTTGGTATATGATAACGAAGGGTTCCGAGAAGACTATGACGGCAAGATGGGCAAAATTAAAGCCATGGGGTTGGATCTAAAACGTAGTGATACCCCATCATTTATGCAAGATTTCCTTAGTGAGTTGTTGCTTAACACACTAACTGGTACTACCGACGAAGAACTTATTGCCCGCATTATTGAATTTAGACGTGAATTTCGAGCAATGAAACCTTGGGAAATTGGAACGCCTAAACGAGTTAACAAGCTAACATATTATACTGGACTTGAATGGAAAAAAGGTGCGTATACTGGAAAAGCAACTATGCCAGGACATGTACGAGCTGCTATTAATTATAATCGTTTACGTGATATTAATAATGACAAGTTTAGTCTTGGTATTATTGATGGTATGAAAACTATTGTATGCAAACTTAAATCAAACACAATGGGGTTTACTAGTGTTGGATATCCTACAGATGTAGATCGTGTTCCAGATTGGTTTAAAGAACTTCCTTTTGACACTGATTTGATGGAGGAAACTATTATTACTAAAAAGATTGAGAACTTATTAGGAGTATTACCTATTGACTTATCTAAAGCAGAGGACAAAACTACATTTGAGAGTTTGTTTGATTTTGGATGAAACTAGATTTACACGGAAAACATATACACGAAGCATGGAAAAGTGTTGACACATTCCTATTAGAGTGTTATTATAAGAGTATTAAACGTTGTGTAATTATTTGCGGTCAAGGTTTGATACGTAATGAAATTGAAACTTGGTTACATCTAAATAGGTATGTAACAGACTACAAATTAAATAGCCGCACTCAAGGCAGCTATCACATAAAACTTAAAAAGAGGAACAAAGTATGAGAGATTATCTTCTCGACATCGTAAAACACACTCGTAGTGTTGGTAATATTGATGCTGTCAAAGTGACAGACGGTATTACTGTTGAAGCTAAAGACGACGACAATAAAGTTATCGTAAAGGCGACTTACAAATCAGCAATGTCAGCACTACCTGGCGTTATTGGATTGCCAAACTTGGATAAACTAAATGTTATCCTTAATATTCCTGAATACAAGGAAAATGCAAAAATTAGCGTTGAAATGCGTGAGCGTAATGGTGAAGAATCTCCGTTTAGTATGAAGTTTGAAAATGCAAGCGGCGACTTTAAAAATGACTTCCGTTTCATGAGCAAAGAGCTTGTAACACAAAAGATTCCAGAAGTAAGATTTAAAGGTGCTAACTGGGACGTAGAAGTTTCTCCACATAGTGCAAGTGTACAACGGTTTAAATTCCAAAGCCAAGCTAACAGTGAAGAAAATGTTTTTATTGCAAAAACTGAAGGTAATGAACTAAAGTTTTACTTTGGTGATGACAGTGGCCACACTGGCAACTTTACATTTGAAGCAGGTATTACTGGGCAGCTAAAACAAAGCTGGAAGTATCCAGTTGCAGAAGTACAAGCAGTGCTTAATCTTAATGGTGCAATTACTATGCGATTTGCAGACGCAGGTGCACTTAAAATTGATGTAGACAACGGCATGGCTGTCTATGAATACATCTTTCCAGCGCAAAGCTAACGTAAAGCAAGTTATGTCAACTAAAGTAGGCTTCACTGCATCGACTTTTGATTTACTTCACGCAGGGCATATTGCTATGTTACGTGAAGCAAAAGAGCATTGCGAGTGGTTAATGGTCGGGTTACAAACTGACCCATCTGTTGACCGCCCAACTGAAAAGAATAAGCCAGTACAAAGTTTTGTAGAAAGGTTCAGTCAACTTAGCGCAGTCAAATACGTCGATGAGATTATACCTTATCAAACTGAACAAGACCTTATAGATATTCTAAATATGTATACTATTAACATACGTATACTAGGAGAAGAATATCGTGAAAAGGACTTTACTGGGAAAGAAGTTTGTCGCAAGCGTGGTATTGATTTATATTTCAATAAAAGAGATCATAGATTCAGTACTAGTGATTTGCGGCGGAGAGTTTGTTTAAATGATATTGAAGGATACAATTTGAATGAGTACCGAGAATAGACTACATAGTCTAGAAACTAAGCATAAAGAACTTGACAAAGAGATCAAACAAGTATATAAACATACACATGATGACATGACACTAAAAGATCTCAAAAAACAAAAACTAATCGTAAAACAAGAAATAACAACAATTAAAAATGTGATAGGAGACACATCATATGGTAAAAAAAATTAGAGTAATTGAAAATGATATTGACGACGATCCGCCCGCATTAAAGGAAGGCGACTATCAAAAATATGTAATGGAAATTGCTAAATCTGCTGATTGGAAACTGTGGGAAATGCTACAAGTACTACAGCGGTTAGAGAAAAAGATCAATGGTATTGACTTTTCTGACGATGACAAATGAACCATACTTTGATTACATGTTAAGACGTAATCGTGAAGAGAACAATAAAATGAAAAAAGCAAGCACAAATATTTGGGTCACTTTTCAGAAAGAAGGCCTTCACAAATATCCAGCAGCAATAGATGATCCAAATCTAGCAACTAATGGATCGGACGATGTTAGTTTCCTCGGATACATACATCGTCATATTTTCCACTTCAAGGTAGAACTTGAAGTATTCCATGATGATCGAGATGTTGAATTTATCCAATTCAAAAGATGGTTGGAAGGCCTCTATGCAGACGGAACTCTGCAGCTTGATTTTAAGTCTTGTGAGATGATCTGTGATAATCTTGCAAATTCAATTAATGTAAAATATCCAAATCGCAAAATGACAATTACTGTTAGCGAGGACAATGAAAATGGAGCAACGTGCAGCTATGAATAGTGTAAGCACTAATATTCGTGACCTTCGTCAAGGTCGTGTAAGTATAAATGATATCAAATGGGATCTTATTAAGATTATTGAACCATATGATGGCGTTTTAGCACCAAATGAAGGCAGTGAGCAGACTGTTCGACGTTTGTTTATCAGATACATGAGTGATCTTAAGTATGCAGGATTAGTGAATGATTTTAATGTTCATAGCTCAATCCGTAGTAATGCAGTTACATTTGATGTAAGTGTAAAGATGAGCCAAGAACGCAGTGATAAGAAACTTAAAATTCACGTAGGTGTGTATCAGAATCGAGCAGCATAATATGGTATCCCGTGTAAATCTAACAGAAAGTAATAAAGACTATGCAGTATTCCTGCCTAGTATTAGTACATTCTACAACAACTATATTGCAAAACAACAAGCTAGTAATCACGTTTTGCCAGAGCGAATCCCTGCAGGTTTTGAAACTGGAATTGAAGGCATGAACTTTTTAAATAAAGAAGATGCTTATTACAGTTACAAATGGGGGTTGTACAGTGCTGGGCATGCTCAACTAAATCTCGACAAAGCAGATAAAGATGATGCAATGGTCCAAGGCCGTAAACGTGATGAAACTTTCATGTTATGTGATAGTGGCGGGTTCCAGATTATTAAAGGCGTTATCAAATGTGATTGGGATAACTTTAAGACTGATGACAGTTTACGTCAAAAGATCTTAAACTGGTTGGAATACACAGGTGATTATAGTATGATCCTAGATATTCCAACCTTGGCCGCTGATCCTACATTTAGTGGGAGGACTGGTATTACAAGTTTTGATCAGTGTTTGGAGTTTACAGACTTTAACGTAGAATGGTTTAAACGTAACCGTAAGTACCAAACAAAATACTTAAATGTTATGCAAGGGCGCAATTGGGCAGAAGCAGAACACTGGTATGAGAAAATGAAACATCATGATCTCGAAGGATTTGCTTTTGGTGGCAGCGCAAAGAATGATATCAACATTGTATTACGTACACTTATTAAGATGCGTGATGACCAACAACTAGAGCGTGGCAAACGTGATGTATTGCATTACTTGGGCATTGGACGTCTAGAATGGGCAGCAGCTTACACAGCAATTCAACGAGCACTACGTGAGCATGTGAATGAAGACATCAATGTGATGTTCGACTGTGCAAGTCCTTTCTTAGCAACAGCAAATGGCACAATGTATACACAGCACGTTCATAAGAGTGACCGCTTTGGATATGTAATGGACAAAGCTATGGATAGCAAAGCCCTATCTGGCAGCTCAAAGGCGTTTCCGTTTGGTAGTCCTATTGGTGAGCGCCTTACCTTGGGTGACATTTGTCACTATGCGCCAGGGATGGTTAATAAAATTGGCAAAGAAGGTAAAACAAGTTGGGATAGCTTTAGTTATATGCTACTAATGTCACACAACGTATATCAGCATATTGAAAGTGTACAACGTGCAAATGCATTAACTGATATGGTAAATGCTACTGTAAGTACAAATTACAAAACATGGCGTAAGCTAAAACCTACTAGCAAAGATGAAGTGTTTAGCCCATATGTGCCACGTAATATTATATACATGACACAATTTATTGATCAACTGTTCCGTAGTGAAACTCCAATGACAATGTTAGATGAAGCATCGTCAATGTTGGCTAACTTTAGTGGACAGAGAACAAATACATCAAGTTTTGATAGCTTTAATAGTTTATTTGATGTTGACGATGTTCTTACTAATGAGTCAGACGAAATGACTCCTGAGCAAGAAACAGAAGCAGAAGATTTTTTTAGAAACATTGGAGAAGTGAATGACTAATACTGATAAATTAATTTTCCTTATGGAAGAAATTGCACTAATAGAAAGCAGATTTGCGCCGCATGACACTGGGCATTTACGTACAGCGGTAAGCGTATTACGTGAACGTGTTCTTGAAATTAAATCTGAAATTGACAAGGTAGCAGCATAATGTCCCGTATTGTACTATGTACCGGCGGCTACGATCCGTTGCACAGTGGACATATTGCATACTTTAAGGAAGCAAAAAAACTAGGAGTTAAACTAATAGTTGGACTCAACAGTGATGAGTGGCTTACCCGTAAAAAGGGTAGGCCGTTCATGCCTTGGAGCGAGCGGGCTGCTATTATAAGCGAACTTGAATGTGTTGATGATGTGATTGCATTTAATGATATTGACAACACTGCATGTAATGCAATTGAAGAAACAGTTAACGAGTATCCTAATGATACGATTATTTTTGCTAATGGCGGTGACAGACACAGCAGATCAACACCTGAAACACAGTTTGCTGAAAAACTATCTGAACGTGGTAACATTGAATTTGCGTTTGGTGTTGGTGGAGATGATAAAAAGAACAGTTCAAGTTGGATCCTTAAAGACTGGGCACAACCTACAACACAACGAGCTTGGGGGAGTTACACTGTTTTACATAATGGCCCAGGCTGGGCTGTTAAAGAACTAGCATTTGGAACAGAAACTCCACTAAGTGACCAGAGACATTTTATTCGTAGTGAACATTGGCACGTAGTTGAAGGCACTATACGTATGGATTTAGAGTTTGACAATGGTGATAAATCTAGTATACTATATACATCAGGCCAAAGCATTGACATTCCTGTATTAACTTGGCACAAAGCTACTAATGTTGGTAGTAATACAGCAAAAGTTATCGAGGTATGGATGGGCGCAGAGCTAACAGAAGATGATATAGAACGGAGAGATTAATGAAAACAATTTACATTATATGTCTAGAACCTATTGACCAACGTTATACTAAGCAATGGTATGATAATATCCCAACACTGTTACGGCAAACTGTTGACTTGCATCGGCTAAAATATAACATTGTAACAATTGATGGTGAAACAATCCCTGAGAACACCAGTGCTGGTGCATTCCTGGACTTTGGTGCAACTAATGTATACAAAGCTAGTCAGACACTTGCTATTAGTAAAATGTTCAGTGCTGGAGAGATTAAAGCTGGCGATAAATTTTTAATCACTGACGCTTGGAACTTTATTATTACCCCTATCAAATATATGAGTGACTTGCTGGATATACCAGTTGAGATCCACAGTATTTGGCATGCTGGTGCATATGATCCAAGCGACATCTTGGGTTACAAAATGAGCAAGCCTTGGCCTTGGTTACAAGAGCAAAGCTGGTATATGAGTAGTGATTACAACTACTATGCAACTAACAGTCACAAAAACATGTTTCTAAAAAACTTAGACATTGCTGCAAAGTATGAACACAAAGCAGTACGCAGTGGGCAACCACATGAACGTATTGTTTCTGGATTACTTAACCGTCAATCCGTCGCAAAAACTGATAAGGTTATGTGGCCGCATCGTTACAATGCTGATAAGCAGCCTGAGATTGCTGAATCTTTGAAAGATAACTTTGAAATGGTTATTACACAAAAGATGAAGCTGGATAAAGAAGCCTACTATGATGAAATGGCATCTAGTAAAGTTATCTTTAGTTGTGCATTGCATGAAAACTTAGGAATCAGTGTAATGGAAGCCGTACTAACAGGGGCCGTTCCAGTAGTACCAGATCGTTGCAGCTATGCTGAGATGTACTTGCCTGAGTTTAAGTATCCAAGTGTATGGACTGCTTGCCAAGCAGAGTTTGAAGAACATAGACAAGATGTAGTTGATTTTATCCAAGACAAGATTGACAACTACGACAGTTATGCTGAACTAATTAAACAACAACAACAGATTTTGATTGATAATTATCTAAATAGTAGTATCATGGTAAATAAGATCTTGAATATCAATAACTAAAAGGAACATAGTATATGACAAAGACTTCCGAAATTAAACAGCGACTAACAGATGCTAACATTAGACACTGGGCTGGTGATAACATTAGCGCAGTATTAGAGCCAGGCGATAAGGCAGCACTAATAGATAATGCAACTATTGCATTTGAAGGTGTGTTAGATGCACTACTAATTGATCGTGCAAATGATCCAAACTCTATGGGTACAGCTAAACGTTTAGCAAAGATGTATTATAATGAGATTATGGCAGGACGATATGATCCAGCACCAGCGGCAACCGCATTTCCAAATGATAATGGTACAACGTACAACGGTATGTTAGTAGTGCGCAGTGAACTTAAAAGTATGTGTTCACATCATCACCAACCAGTAACTGGCACAGCATACATTGGTATAATTCCTGGTGCAAAGGTTATTGGACTTAGCAAGTACACCCGTATTGCACAATGGTGTGCTAGGCGTGGTACACTACAAGAAGAACTGTGTAACGATATTGTTCGTGAAATTATAAAAGCAACTGACAGTGAAGATGTTGGTGTTTACATTCAAGCAACACACGGTTGCTGTGAAAATCGTGGCATTATGGCACACAGTAGTCTTACACAGACAACTGTACTTAACGGTAGTTTCCATAATGATCCAGGATGTAAGCAAGAGTTCTTTGACAACATCAAACTACAGCAGCAATTTGCTCCAAGATGAAGTATGCTATTCAAATACAACTAGCAGTAGATGATTGGATCTACGTAACAGAACCTGATGGCACTATGTTTGAAGTCCGTCCTGTCTTATTTGGCTCGTTTGAAGATGCAGACAAAGCGGCAACTATTTGGAGAATCAAAGGTAAAGAGGCATGTGTCCAAGTTGTCAAATATGACAATTAAACTTCCAATACTTTACAGCAACGCAGATACAAAACAGCGTAGGCTTGTAAGAGAACAATATGTTCATGAACAAGACGGATTATGCTACTGGTGCAAGGAACCATTAAATGGTGATGCCCCCAACTACATAACAGAAAAAAAAGTCAATTGGAAATTATTTCCTCCTGGCTTTCTAAAAAACCCTATTCATTTACAGCATGACCACAGTTCGGACTTGACAGAAGGTGCTGTTCATGCTATATGTAATGCAGTAATGTGGCAATACCACGGGAGATAACATGATTAAGAAACATTATTATACTTGGCAAGACATTGAACGGATGTGTGTGCAGATTGTTACACAGATGTATGCTGATAACTGGCGCCCTGATTACATTGTGGGTCTCACCCGTGGTGGTAATATTCCTGCTACTATTATTAGTAACATGACAGGCATTCGTTGCGAAGCACTTAAAGTTAGTCTACGTGATGACAACATTGAGAGTGAAAGTAATCTTTGGATGGCAGAAGATGCGTTTGGATACGAATGGTGGAAGATCAACAAACATAATGAAGATATTAATGCAAGCGCAGGACTTCCAATTGTTAATATAGCTAATCCTGGAAAAAACATTCTTATTGTAGACGATATTAACGATACTGGTGCTACATTCAACTGGATCAAACAAGATTGGCAAAGCAGTTGCTTACCCAATGAAGACATTGTTTGGCACGGTGTTTGGCATCATAATGTAAGGTTTGCTACGCTTACAGACAACCTAGCAAGCGAGTTTAAAGGCACATTAGATTATTCTTGTCACGAGATTAACAAAGCAGAACAGGATGTATGGTTAGTGTATCCTTGGGAAAACATAGGAGAATATTAATATGTCCAAAGCAGAAAAAACTCTAGAAGATCAACGACTAATCAAGCAATGGCTTGATAAAGGTAATAAAGTGGAAGTGCTTACTCCACATGCCCGTACTGATCCTGATGATATTGAATATACATTTAAAGTAGGAAAACGTGGAAGGCCGGCTGCAAAAAAATGACTTTTGAATGGAACAGAATCAACAAACACGAAGATCAGATCGAAAGCGATGTAACTGATCGAGTACGTGATCATGTTTGCGAACACTACAAAATTACAGAAATAGAAGAACTTACGCCAAGCCAATTTCAAGAAATTGTAGCATTTGCAGCAGAATTAAATGAGTACAGTCCAATGCAAATTGGATTTAGAAACCTTATTAATAGCATTGATGAGATGATGGAGGAAAATCAATGAAACGGTATAGAATTGATGGATGCCGCTGGGGCGGCGAATTAACAATTGGAAAGATTAGTCCCGCTTTTGCAAGATATTGGGAAGACCGTGACCAAGATGAACTTGTTGAACACTTGATTGAACTAGAAGACGGAGAAGGTACTGATCCAGATAGTCCAGCAATTTTTGATGATTCTGAATACAGTATGTGGCATGACATTGACGATTTTACACACATTAGCGCTGCAAATGATGACGATGGCAATTTTACTGTTCATGACGTTAGCAGTGTTTTATTAGAAAACAGCGATGATTACAATGCAGAGTTATATGAATATGATGAAGATCATAAAACAGTAAAAGCACATCTATTGGGGGCAATGGATGTAGTTGTTAATAATTCTGAACCAGATCCTAAAATTGAACTAGATCCAGAAGATGACTTTGCACCTGTGTTGGTATTTAATAGTGCAGAAAAAGGGTCATTTGGATCCTGGTTTGTGGAGTTACTAGACAATGAAGAGTTTGATGATAAAAAACTTGTATACACTATTACAGAAACAGATTATGGGGATTATGTTGATAAAGTATTTTATAACAAAATAGAACTAGAAGCGCATCATGACGATTGTGACAGCCGTGGCAAAGGATACTTTGCAATGGTTGGTTGGTTAAATACACGTTGGCACGGGCAAGGTGATTGGACTACTGAGGAGTTAACATCAGCTTGGAATGAATATGAATTTCAAATGTCATCAGAAAACCCATAATAAAACTAGGAAATCAACATGGCAATGAATCATACTCCAAATAAACGGGATAAAGAAACTGAAGATTTAGTAGCAGAGTTTCTTAAAAAAGGTGGTACTACTACTACAGGAAAAACTAAAAAAATGGCAAATGAACTTGGCATCAGTAATAACTCCTGGAATCAAAAACTCACAAAAGCTGAAAAAAAGAGCAAGGAACAATAGATTGGCAAACACATCACAATACCGTAAAATAAGCGATAACAACTGGGTTATAACTGTACAAGAAAATCATGAAACAAAAGAACTGTTTATTGAGTTTCCAGCAGATGCAATCGCACAAGTAGGATGGGATGAGGGAGATACACTCATCTGGGAAGAACTTACTAGCGGTGTCTTAAGTTTAAAAAAGAAAAAAGACACAAATGATTGATCCGAAAATCACAGCATTAGTAACACAATCAAGGCACGGGTAAATAGTGAATCTAAGTAAAGTTATACTTACCGGAGGTCTAGGAAGAGTAGGCAGTAGTATTTTTGATGATGTTTTAATTCGAAATAACAGTCTAAAAAACTATCATGAGCTATTGCTAGACACTACTGAGACACCTGCGCATATGCAAGATTGGTTCCCATCTGGTGGCCGAGAAGGAGCTCTACAATTATTGAGCACACTTGAGAATTGGTGTCTTACTATTTGGATTGAAGACAGATTTAACTTTCCGCACATGGAAGAATTTGCAAGACTCAATCCA
>TARA_R110000868_G_scaffold148378_1_pt1 | contig 14919 bp, 13 predicted proteins | sample TARA_R110000868 | Tara Oceans TARA_R110000868 (sample SAMEA4397489) | marine metagenome | biome: Polar Biome; feature: [SRF] surface water layer (ENVO:00010504); material: water (ENVO:00002006), including particulate matter (ENVO:01000060) such as... | depth 5 m | reverse complement strand
CGGGCGCAGCCGGGCTTGCTTATGCCTCATCGCAGGATGCCTGGTCCGATCTTGATCAGGCGGTGCGGGATGCCTGTGTCGCGCAGAGCGACCTCAAAGACGCGAGTATTGAGGGCGGGCTCACGGATTTTGAGGGCCATGTTGTGGCGACAGTCAAAGGGACGTGGAAGCCGGATCATATGAAAGGCGCGAGCGCGACATTCTTATGTCTCTATGACAAGCGCGCCCAGTCAGCCCAGACAAGCGAAGTCGGGCAGTTTCCCTGATTCTGGTTCCCTGATTTCGGATTGATATAAAGCAATGCGGCGGAACCGAAGTTCCGCCGCTTTCATTTTTGCTATCAGGTCGGATTACTGTTCGACGGGCGCTTCGGGTGCGTCAGCCTTGTCGTGGTGACGTTCGAAACCCGCCTTGTGGTCCATGCTGCCGTGATGCTTGCCACCGTGGCGACCGGCAAACTTGCCGTGACGCTTGCCGCTGCGATCCATGACCTGCTTCTGGTCATCGCTGAGTGTCGAATAGAGTGCGATGAGCGAGGGCTGAGTTGCTTTGAGGTTTGCAAGCTTGGCTTCCAGACCTTTTTCCATCATGGCCTGACGTTCGATGATCGTCGGACGCTTCTTGTCGTCGCCGGCGGCTTTGCGGGCGGCGGCGCGATCAAGGCATGATTTTTCAGCTGCGGCAGACTGTGTGGTCAGCGTGTTTTTATACGCTGTCCATGCCGCTGTCTGGGCTGTTGTCGGTTTGAGTTTGGTTTCCAGCTCGGCAAGATGGCCGACTGTGCGGGCGTTGCGGTCGGTGCACATGGTGGCATGGCGCTCGGCGCGGTCGCCGCCGGAAGCTTTGTCGGCGAGAGCAAAAGAGCTGGCACCGATGGCGGCGGTCAGAAGGACTGCACTGGTCAGAATGATTTTACGCATTGGTCTTGGACCTCAGATTGATGTGGCGTACCCCACTGCAAGAGAAACGCGGGGAGGGCCACATTCCGTCGGAAATAATTTGAGGGCGCGGGACGAGGCGGGCGGCGTGAGCCTGCCGAAGCCAAAAAATGCTGGCAGATCAGGGGTATAAGCGGCAAAAGCCGGACACTCGCCAATTGCACCGGCTGGCTCGCCATGACAAGCTAAGAGCAATCAGAATTCTGCTCAGAGTATGAGCGACGGAGGAAATTCCATGTCAGCGGTCGAAAAAATGCAAAGCACTTCGGTGCGTGATCAGGTGTCGGAAGAAGAGTGGCAAACTCGTGTTGATCTTGCGGCAACTTATCGCCTCATCGCCCATTATGGCTGGGACGATCTCATCTATACGCATCTGTCGGCGCGGGTGCCGGGGCCGGAGCATCATTTTCTGCTCAACCCCTATGGCATGACGTTTGACGAGATTACGGCGTCGAGCCTTGTGAAGATCGATCTCGATGGCAAGATCGTGATGGACAGCCCTTACGGCGTGAACGCCGCGGGCTTCACAATTCACAGTGCTGTGCATGCCGAAGGCAAAGACGCCAATTGCGTGATCCACACGCATTCCTATGACGGCGTTGCGGTGTCGGCGCAGGCGGAAGGGCTGTTGCCGTTGTCGCAGACCGCAATGGTGCTGCGTGAGGACATGGCCTATCACGACTATGAGGGCATCGCGCTTGATCTCGACGAGCGCGAGAGGCTGGTTCACGATCTCGGCGACAAGCACAGCATGATCCTGCGCAACCACGGGCTGCTGACCACGGGCGCGACCTGCGCTGATGCTTTTGTGCGGCACTTCTTTCTGGAGCGCGCCTGCACCATGCAAATCCGTGCGCTGTCGGGCGGTGTGGAGCTCAATATGCCAAACCAGGGCGTGCCGGAGAAAACGGCAGGTCAGACGAAGGGGATGGATGGCATGGGCGCGCTGCCCTGGCCGGCCCTGCTGCGTAAGCTCGACCGGATGGATGCGTCCTTTCGGGATTGAGTTGAGTGTGCCTGTTGCCTATATGAGAAATCCGGATCGAGGCGGCGCGGTGATCGCTGCCGCCTCTCCACAAGTTTAAGTCTATTTTTCGAATTCCTAGAACCACGAGGTCAGTACCATGGTGAAGTTCGGTGTCGGACAGCCGATGCGGCGCGTCGAAGATGAACGGTTGATCACGGGCAAGGGGCGCTATACCGACGATATTTCAATCGAGGGTCAGGCCCATGCCTTCATGGTGCGTTCGCCTCATGCGAGTGCCCGCATTGTGTCGATTGATGCCACCGACGCGCGGGCCTCAGAAGGCGTGCTGGCCGTGTACACGGGCGAAGACGCCAAACGCGAAGGCCTCGGCGTTGTGGCGAGCCCTGCTGCCGATATGTTGAAGAACCTCGACGGCACGCCTCTCTTCAAGACCACGCGCCATCTGATCGCGCAGGAGCGTGTGCGCTATGCCGGTGACACGGTGGCGGTGATCGTTGCCGAAACGCTCAATCAGGCACGAGACGCGGCTGATCTGCTGATCATCGATTATGAAACCTTGCCGGCTGTGGCTGACACAGCAGGCGCACTCGCGCCGGATGCGCCTGTGGTGTGGGAGGAGCTCGGCTCCAACCTTGCTTACGCTTGGAAGCTCGGCGACGAAGCCGGTGCGGATGCGGCGATGAAAGCCGCGCATCACATCACCAAGCTCAAGCTCATCAATAACCGTATTGTTGTGAACGCGATGGAGCCGCGCGCGGCACTCGGCGTCTATGACAAGGAGCGCGATCACTACACGCTCTATAGCCCGAGCCAGGGTGTGCACAGCCAGCGCAATTTCATCGCGCAATTTTCGCTGAATATTCCGGTCGAAAAACTGCGCGTTGTGACGGAAGACGTCGGCGGCGGTTTCGGCATGAAGACTTTCGTCTATCCCGAATATCCGCTGGTGTTGTTTGCCTCGCGCATGCTGGGTCGTCCTGTGAAATGGACCGGCGACCGTTCGGACGCGTTTCTCACCGACAGTCAGGGCCGCGACCATGTGACAGAAGCCGCATTGGCGCTCGACAAGGACGGCAAGATTCTGGCTGTTGACGTGCGGACCATCGCCAATCTCGGCGGCTATCAGAGCCAGTTCGGTCCGTTTATTCCGACGCTTGCGCCGCGCGGGATGCATGTCGGCGTTTACAAAGTGCCGGTGCTCTATAATTACGTCGAGGTCGTTTACACCCATACTGTGCCGGTGGACGCCTATCGCGGCGCGGGACGTCCGGAAGCTTCTTATGTCATCGAACGGTTGATGGACAAGGCGGCACGCGAACTTGGTATCGGGCAAGACGAGATCCGCAACCGCAATTTCATTCCGGCTGCCGAGATGCCCTACAAGGGCGGCGCATCGCTGCCGTTCGATAGCGGCGACTTCACACGCAATCTGACAGACGCATTCAAGGTGTCGGATGTGGCGGGCTTTGAAGAGCGCCGCACCAAAGCGGCGAGCGAAGGCAAGCTGATCGGTCAAGGCGTGAGCTATTACGTCGAGCGCACAGCGGCGGGCATGTCGGATTATGCGCGTATCGCCATCGACGCTGACAGCGGCATGGTGCATGTGTGGACCGGCCAGCAGACCAATGGTCAGGGCCATGAAACCGTTTGGACGCAGTTCCTCGCCACGCGCCTCGGCCTTGATGTTGAAAAGATCAAAGTGCATCTGGGTGACACGGAAACGCTGCCCAATAGCGCAGGCACAGGCGGCTCCAAGGCTGTCTATATGGCGACGGGCGCTATCGGTGATGCGTCGGACAAGCTGATCGACAAGGGTCGCGAGATTGCGGCCAATGAACTTGAGGCGGCCAAGGCCGACATCGAGTATCGCGGTGCAGACGGCGAGGCGGTGTTTGCGGTCGTCGGCACAGACAAAAAGATCGATCTCTTCCAGGTGGCGCGACTTGCTGAGAAGCAACCCGATCTGGGCGAGCTTTCGGGCGACGGCGAATATAGCCAGAAGGGCAATACGTTCCCCAATGGTGCGCATATTTGCGATGTGGAGATTGATCCCGAAACCGGCACATTCAAAATCACACGTTTCGTCGCGGTCGATGACTTCGGCCATATCCTCAATCCGCTGATCGTTGCAGGCCAAGTGCATGGCGGCATCGCGCAGGGTCTGGGGCAGGCGATGGGCGAACATGCGGTGTTTGACAATGACACCGCGCAGCTCGTGACCGGTTCGTTTATGGACTACTGGATGCCGCGCGCTGACGATATGCCGTCGTTTGATACCTCGTATAACGAGATCCCCTCGACCTCGAATGCGCTGGGCGTTAAAGGCGCGGGCGAGGCGGGCACTGTGGGTGCGCCTGCGGCTTTCATCAATGCGATCATTGATGCGCTGAAGCCTTTCGGTGTTGAAACGGTTGATATGCCTGTGACACCGATGAAGCTCTGGAACATCATTCAGGCGGGACGTGTTGCTGCGGAATAAGCGGCAGGCGAGGGGACGGCGGCTATGATAAACAGGTTTACGTTTGTGTCGCTGGTCGGCGTCCTCGTATTCGGCATCACGATATGGCTGGGGGCGCTGAGCCCCAAGTCGATTGCGCATCCTGTTGAGGGGGACGCACGCGATCCGATCATCGCTTTTGAGATGGTGCGGGACGCTGCAGAGTTGACCGCTGTGATCGGCGAGGACCGCGCGTCCTACGCCGCTATTCGCGATGCCATCGACAAGGTCAACAGGATCGACTTTCTCTATATGACCGTGTACGGCGCATTTATCGCGCTGTTCTTCATGGCTATTGCGCAGCAACGCAGCGACCGGCGCTGGCTCATATTGTCGGTTGTCGGCATTGTCGCCATGCTGGCGGATGTGCGCGAGAACATGATGCTGCTCGCCCTGACGCAGGACGGGGCGGATGTGGCGCCGCTCATTGAGGCGCTCGTCAGCGCGACATGGATTAAATGGTTTGCGCTGGGTCTGACCTCGCTTGGCGCGGGTTATGCGCTGTTTGAGGATCACTCCATGCCACGGTTGCGGCTCATTGGTATGATCGTCGGGTTGTCGGCATCCATCTTCACCTGTCTTGCCTATCTGGAGCCGGTGAAGTTCCCGCAATATATGGCGCTGGCGATTTTCCTGAGCTGGCTGCTGATGGTGGTCTATGCCCATCTCGTCGGGCGGGCGCAAATTTCCCAGGCTTGATGCCGTTTTTTGACCTTTGACGGCTTATGTATTTTGACTCGTTGACAAATTGTCAATTAGTGTCGAACATCTGTGCATGATCACGGAGGACAACGACTCCAGAAATAAAACGGCTGCGGAGACAGACGTTCTGGAGACTACGGAAGGGTCGAAGACTGGCACTGGCGCTCGCGGTGTCGGCGACGATGTTTCCGTTGGCGCGGTGCCGGGCGTATCCCGACGCAAGCAGGAAAGCCGACGCAAATTGATGGCGGCGGCGCGCAAGCTGTTTGTCGAGCGCGGCTATCACGATACGCGGCCGCAGGATATTTCGCGCGAAGCGGGCGTCGGCCACGGGACGTTCTATCTGCATTACGAAGACAAGCTCGACTGCTTCATCGCCTTTGCCGACGAAGCGGCGACAGAACTTGATGCTGTGTTGCAGGCGCATCTGGCAGGCAAGGGCACGCTGGAAGAAGTGGTGCGCGAAATCCTCCTCGCGACTGTTGAATATTCAGAAGCCAATCCGGGTGTGCTCGCCTCGTCGCTGACGGACGTCACTGTGCTGTGGAAGGGCGACATGGGGCGCAAGGCACCTGCGACGCGCTGGGCCGAAGGCTGGACCGCCATTCTCGATCAGATGAAGCAAGTGGGGCAGGTGGCGGCTGATGTCGATACGCGCCTTGCAGGCTATCTCATTGTCGGCGCGATCAAGCAGGGCGGCGCTTATGCCTCGCGCGATCAGCTTGATATTCACAATTATATCGAAAGCGTGACACAGCTCTTTGTGCGCGCGCTCAAAGTTCAATAAGGCACGTTAAGGCCGTTCGGAGAGGAACAGGATATGGCGAAACTCAAGTATACGCGCGACGAGTTGATGGCGGACCACGCTTATGCGAAGCCGCATGAGGAAGTGGGCTACAAGCTGCATGGCGGATTTGATGCCGATGGCACCTATATTTCGCCGCGCACACTCAACCGCTGGCCGGCTGTGGAAGCATGGCAGGCGGCGCTGACAGCGCGGGACTGGCCGCTGATTGATGCAACGACGCAGCTTTTGAGCCGGGGCAATTACCCCAATATCGAGCAGCAGAAAATTCTGCTCGACAATGGTCTGGGTGAGACGCTGTGGAACTCGCTGACCATCACCGGCGTCATCGAAGCGCGCGGGCAAGCGCTTTGCAATTTTGAAGCGCCGGATTTTCAGCAGATCATCGTCGATGATATTTCCGACACTTGCACCGGCCATCTGCATAAGGGTCTGCTTTACGCCCACGGCATTGACGAAGGCGGCGACCCCAAAGTGCCGAATGGTCCCGGCGCACACGACCAGATGTGGTATGCGGCGCGCGATCTCATTTTCGGTGCGGGCCGCTATCCGATCCCCGAGGTGCCGGACAATATCGGACGTCCGGATCAGGGCCGCCTGATGCCGCAACTGCCGATGGGGTTTGAATCGCTCATTCTGTTGCTGATGAATGTGCTGATGATCGAAGTGCGGGCCGAGGCCGGTTTCAGCTTCAACTGCGCATTGTTGCGCGATAAAGCGACATTCACGGACCGTCGCGCGGAAGCCGATCTCGCGGCCACCATGATCGAACGTATCCGCACGGATGAAGCCATTCACGTCGCCTATCTGCAGACGACTGTTTCGGAAATGCGCAGCTTCACTTTCAAGACGGTGGATGGCGGCACAATTGCGGGCAAGGACCTGATCGATCCCATCTGGGAAGGTATGGTCAAATGGCATGGTGTGACACAGGCTGAATTGTCGCGCGAGCAATCGCAGACGGCGATCCATGCCCGCATCGGCAAACTTCAAAACAGCACGAAAGTGCTTCAGGCCTTTGAGGCCACTGACGATCTTGTAAAGGCAGCGTAATGGATCAGTTTCAAGGAAAGACCGCCTTCATCACAGGCGGCGCGAGCGGTATTGGCTTTGCTATGGCGAAAGCCTTTGGTGCCGTCGGCATGAACATTATGCTGGCCGACATCGAACGTGAGCCGCTGGAAAAAGCGGTTGAAGATTTGCGCCAGCGTCAGGTGAAGGTCGAAGGCGTGCATTGCGACGTTGCCGACCGCAAGTCGGTGGAAGAGGCGGCGGCAGCCTGCGTCGAGGCTTTCGGCAAGGTGCATGTCGTTTGCAACAATGCGGGCGTCGGCGGCGGCGGGCAGATCGGCACGTTGCGTCCGGGCGATTGGGACTGGACCATCGGCGTCAATCTGATGGGCGTTGTCTATGGCACGGAAGCGTTTTTGCCTCACATGCGCGCGCATGGCGAAGGCGGGCATTTCGTCAATACGGCCTCGATGGCGGGTATGATTTCGCCGTCGGGTATGGAGCCTTATTGCGCGACGAAATTTGCCGTCGTTGCCATGTCGGAAGGCTGGGCGGGTCAGCTTGCCGCTGAAAACATCGGTGTGTCGGTGCTGTGTCCCGGTTTCGTCAATACGCGCATTTTTGAAAGTGCGAGGACGCGTCAGGAGCGTTTCGGTGCGGCGGAAGAAACCAATAGCGAAGCTGCCTCCATTGGTGCGCAGCTTGTGCAAGCTGGCATTCCGGCAGACGTCGTTGGCGCCTGTGTGCTCGAAGCTGTGCGTGACAATGATTTCTACATCTTCACGCATCCGGACATGAGGCCTGCTGTCGAGCAGCGTTTCGGGCGCATCATGGAAGGTTTTGACAAGGCGGCAAACCGCGCGGCGCTCAAAGGCGTCGAGGTGAAGTCACCGCAAGTGATCCAGATGCTCAAAATCTGAATTCACCCGTTTCTTAAATTTGCGAAAGGCTGCGTCTTTATTGAAGGCGCAGCCTTTTTCTTCTGTTAGGTTTGCTGCATGACAAAGAAGAACCTTCTGAAGACTCTCGTTCTGGTTTCCACGCTGGCTTGCGCCGGTCCGGCGCTTGCCGCATTGCCTGACGAGCCCGGCGACATCAAGACCGGCGATGATCTGGCCGCGGCCTGCACGCCGCTGGCGAAAGGCGACCGGAGTGATGAAGGCGAAACCGCTGGCCGCGCCTGTTCGGGGTTTCTCGGCGCGATGATGCAGAAGGTGGTTGAATCGACAGCGGCGGGTGCGCCGACCACATTCAATCGCATCGGGCCGAAGCAGGAGCACAATCTGTGTTTCTTTTTGCCGCCGAAACTCAGCTTTGTTGATTTTTCAAAATTGATACTCGCCTATCGTCCGGCGCATCCCGAACTTGATCAGCGCCCCGCCTACGAAACAGCGGCCTGGACATTGTCGGTCAATTTCCCGTGCCCCGATGCGGCGGTTGCGCCCTGAGCCTGATTGGCGTTTGACAGGCCGAAGCCCAGCGTTGATCCTTCTCCGATAAAAACGGGGAAGCGAAAATGACGATCGACGTTGCAGACAAAGTCACATCACAATCGGTGAAACCTTGTTGCGATGATCCTTCGCACCGGCATGCGCCCCATCACGATCTGGACCTCTACGGCTGCCCCTGCTGCGCACCGATGCTGCGCGACATCGGGTTGATGTCGCTGCCTGCGCTGGCCAATGCGGCGAGGCCCAAGGCGTGGGCGCGTCTCGGCACGCCGCCGGAAGCGCAGACCGGCACGATCATTTTTTCCAATGCGCAGGTGCTGACCGTTGATCAGGCTTTCACGGTCGCTGAAGCGATTTCATTTCGTGAAGGAAAGATCGTGGCTGTCGGGACGTTGGCTGATGTGAAGGCGGCGTCGGGTGAGGATGCTGAGGTGGTTGACTGCGGGGGACGTGCGGTGTTGCCCGGCTTTATTGAGCCACATATGCATTTTTTTGCGATTGCCATGATGTCCGGCATGACCAATGTCGGGGCTTTAGAATGCGAAGATGCCGATGCTGTCATCGCGCGCATTGCGGCGGTGGCCAAGGCGACACCGGAAGGCGAATGGATTGTCGCGCGGCAGTTTGATCCGTCGCTGCAATCGGGCGCTGAATTTATCAATGCGGATGCGCTGGAAAAAGCTGCGCCGCATAATCCGGTTTTCATATTCAATGCGTCGCTGCATATCGGCTATTGCAACAGGCGGGCACTGAGCATTGCGAGCGTGACGGCGGAGAGCGTCAACCCGCCGGGTGCTGCCTTCGTGCGCGACGGTAACGGTGTGCCGACGGGGGTGCTGCAAGGGCAGCCTGCGATGTACACTGTGCTCGGGCACAATCTCAAGGGCATGAAAATCGACAGTGTGCCGGAGGCCGCCAAGTATGTTTGCGACAAGGCTAACCGTCTCGGCGTGACGACTATGTGCGATCAGGCGACGGGCGGGTTTCAGGGCAAAGGCGAGGCGGATGCTTTTCACGCATTCGCCAAGTCCGGCCACATGACAGCGCGGATGCGCTATTCATTGCTGAATGCGCATGAAGCGGCGTGGGACACATCAGATTTGAAATTCGGCTATGGCGACGCGATGGCGCGGGCGACGGGGTGGAAGCTTGTGTCGGACGGGTCCAATCAGGGACGCACGGGATTGCAGCGCGAAGCTTATCTCGGGCGGGACGATCACGGCCTTGCCTATATCGAAAGGGACAAGCTGTGCGAGATCACCGTCAAGCGGGCCTTGCAGGGCTGGCAGGTGGTGATCCACGCCAATGGCGATCAGGCCATCGACAATGCGCTGGACGCTATCGAGGCGGCCTATGCGGCCGGTGTGCCCAAGACGATGCGTTTTCGCATTGAGCATTGCTCGATTCTGCATGACGAACAGATCGCCCGCATCAAGGCGATGAATGTATCGCCCAGTTTTCTCATTGGCCATGTTCACTATTGGGGCAAGGCGTTCCGCGATGAGGTTTTCGGGCCGGAAAAATCAATGCTGCTCGGACGTGCGGCGTCTTGTTCGGCGGAAGGCATTCGCTGGACAGTTCACTCCGACGAACCGGTGAGTGAGATGGGACCGCTGCGTCTCATGGACAATGCGGTCAACCGCACGGTGTGGAAGGAGCCCGGCGGCGTACTTAATCCCGATGAGCGTGTGAGTGTTGAGCAAGCCATCGTCTCGCTGACGCGGGATGCGGCGTGGCAATGCTATTCCGAGCATGAGATCGGTACGCTGGAGGTCGGCAAATATGCGGACTTCGTGGTGCTCGACAAAGATCCGCGCGCGGTGCCGCCCGAGGAGATCGCGGGCATCAAGGTGCTGGAGACGTGGGTGAATGGTCGCAGGGTTTATGCGGCCTGACGGATTTATTCCGCAGTATCGGGTGCGTTCAGCTTCCAATCATATTGATGGGCACTGATGTCCGAAATTTTGTTCAATTCGGCGGCACGGTCTGCTGTCGCAAAAGAAGCAATATGGGCGATGACTGATTTGTCGCTGTTTCCAAAGTCTTCCGCATACCACTTGTAGATGGAGGAGACCGTCAGCCTGCCGTTGCGAATGCTTGCTCCCCTTGGGTGGTTCACATAGGCGCGGGCCGCGTGGTCGAGTTGCTCATTCAATCGCTGGGCTGTGAACGGTTCCGGTTGCAGGTTCGGGCAGCCCAGCGAGGCGCAGTTCAATGCATAGTGGATGCGGTTGTCCTTCCAGCGCTTTCGCAGGATGTCGTGTTCGATATTGTTGAGTGAAAGGTCTTTGCCGCTCACGCGCGCAAGTTCGTCATTCCACGGACCAATTGAAAAGAAACCGGAACGAATATCGCGGATGCTTTTCACCGGATAGTGATCGAGCACCACTTTGACCGTGAGTGCATTGTAGAGATTGATCCAATAGGCCCGCTGTTCATCGTCGGGCATTTTGGAAGGATCAAGTTTCTGCATCTGATCAAGATAGGACACCAGCCGTTCGCGATCCGTGTCGGATATATGCGCGTAGTCAAACCGGTTGATCTCGTCCGGTGGTGTGGAGACATAAGTCTTCAGCAAGCTTCCCCAGATTGCATTGGGCGTTTCCGCTTTGGCCGGAAGGGTGACCAGAGCCATTGTGGCAATGAGCGCGATAGTGCGGAAGAGGGAGGGGAGCCGGTTTTGGCACATCTTTTGGCCTGTCATGTATTCGCTGATGGCAGCAGAACATGGTTCAGGCAAAACCTTCAAATATCCATGCGGTCAGATTATGGCATCCGGCTTCCCCGGTCTGGGAATGCGCGGTTTACTGACGCTAGGTCATTGAAAGAAAAGTGGTGCCCCCGACAAGATTCGAACTCGTGACCCCCTGATTACAAATCAGGTGCTCTACCAACTGAGCTACAAGGGCGTAATTGCGCATCTTCTACGCTACGACGATTTCGGAGGCAAGCCCAGCTTTTGCGACGTGTTAGCCTGTCCCTTCAGAATGTTGGGATTGGCGAATCATGAAGACTCAAAAGCTCGAATTTGCGGGGGCTTCCGGGGCGATGCTGGCGGCGCGGCTTGATATTCCCGATGGCCCGCTGCGCGGATATGCGCTGTTTGCGCATTGTTTCACCTGTTCCAAGGATTTGCGGGCCGTGCGCCGGATTGCGGGCGACCTTGGGGCTGCCGGAATTGCCGTGTTGCGGTTTGATTTCACGGGGCTGGGGTCGAGCGAGGGCGAGTTTGCCTCGACCAATTTCACGTCGAATCTGGGGGACCTTCTCTCCGCGGCGGATTATTTGCGGCGCAATTTTGAGGCCCCCTCGGTGCTGATCGGTCACTCTCTGGGCGGCGCGGCCGTTTTGGCTGTGGCAAAGGACGTGCCAGAGGTGCGGGCCGTCGTGACCATTGGCGCGCCCGCCAGTGCGGCTCACGCTCTTCATAATATCGGCTCAAGCGTCGAAGCGGTTGAGCGGGACGGTGAGGCAGAAGTCGCAATTTCGGGGCGCAAATTTGTGATCCGGAAGCAGTTTGTTGATGACCTGCGCGCGCAGGCGGTTCGCGAGGCTGTGACGGCGATGAAGAAGCCCTTGCTCATTCTTCACTCCCCGCTTGATCAGATTGTCGGCATCGACAATGCGACGGATATTTTTCTGGCGGCGCGGCACCCCAAGAGTTTTGTCTCGTTGGACAAAGCGGATCACTTATTGAGCGACGGCGAAGATGCGGGCTATGCCGCCCAAGTGATTGCCGGGTGGTTGACGCATTATATTCCGATCCGGCCATCGGCTCCGGAAGATGATGCTGCCGGTGTGCATGTGATCGAAACAGGCGAAGGAAAATTTCAAAATCGTGTTGTGGCCGGTGCACACCGCTTGTTTGCAGATGAGCCCGTGGACGTGGGCGGACAGGACACAGGCCCGTCGCCATATGACTATCTTTCGATTGCGCTCGGGGCCTGCACGTCGATGACATTGCGCCTTTATGCCGAGCGGAAAAAACTCGGTTGGGGACGCATTAGTGTTGATGTGTCACATGATAAAATTCACGCCAAAGACTGCGAGGACTGTGCCGCCGAAGTGCGCGAAAGCGGAGGGCGCATTGATGTGTTCCATCGCCATATTGCCGTAGAGGGTGAAGTGTCGGAGGAGATGCGAGCTAAGGTTTTGGAGATAGCTGACAAGTGTCCTGTGCACCGCACGTTGGAGGCGAGTTCTAAAATCCGCACCGATGTTGCGGCCGATCCCGTCCGTGATCCGGGCAGACTTTAGAATATGGATTTCTTTGCTGATTTTTTCGAGCTTGCGGCGGAAGGCAGCGGCGGGCTTACGTTGCTGGGCGGCGGCGCGATTGTCTTTGTTGCGTTTTTTGTGCGTGGCTATACGGGCTTCGGGGCGTCGCTGATTGCGGTGGGTTTGCTCACTTTCATCTGGCCGCCTGCGCGCGTGGTGCCGGTGTTGTTTCTGCTGGAGATCATGGCGAGTGCTGTGCTGTTGCCCGGCGTGTGGCGGCAGGTTCAGTGGAGGGCCCTGTCGTGGCTTTGGATCGGCGCGGCCGCGGCCATGCCTCTCGGGCTTTATGTGTTGGCCAATGTGCCGGCTGATATTATGTCACTCGCCATTGCGGCGCTGATCGGCGTAGCGGCGACTGTGTTGTTGCTCGGCGTCAACATGCGCTTCACGCCGGGGCGGGGTGCGACGCTGGCCACGGGTGGGTTGGTGGGTGTGCTCAACGGCGCTTCGGCCATCGGCGGACCGCCTGCGGTGCTTTTCTTCTTTTCCAATGCAGCAGGGATCGTGTCGGGGCGCGCGTCGCTCATCGCGTTCTTTCTGGTGCTTGATGTCATCGCGGCGGGTTTTGCGGGCGTGCAGGGGCTTTACGATATGGCGCTTGTCGCGCGGGCCTTTCTGCTCGCGCCCTTCATGCTGGCCGGAGCTTTTGCAGGGGCCCATGCTTTCGGGCTGGCTGATCCTGAAACAGTACGCCGCGCGGCGCTTATGCTGCTCATCTGTGTTGCCGTCTTTCGCTTGCTTGGGGGCCTCTTCTGACGGCATGGTGCAACGCGTTGAGTTGTGACGAGGGGAATGAGTTGGGCGATCCGTTATATTGGGCTTTGGGGACGGTGCTTTTGGCAGCGGTGGTTGGCGGGTTTGCCTATGGGCTTGCAACACGCAGGCTTGGCAAGCGCGGCCCCTATATTGCCGCTGCTACTGCTTTTGTGGCGCTTTGGGTGGCCTGGCCCTATTGGGCAATTTATGATTTGCAGACGTCGCTGGTGAACGGCGACAAGGTGCGTCTTGCGTCACTCGTTGACTGGTCGTCGGTGCGTGAAGGTGTGCGCGAAGATCTGAAGGCCGCTTACGTCAAAAAGATCGTCGCCGAGGACCCGCGCCTGCAAGCCTTGTCAGAAGCCATGAGCAGCGCGGCGATCGACCGCGTGGTGAACGCACAGATCAATGCCTCTAGCCTGTCCGAGATGGCGAGGAACGGTTTGCGCGACTCCAACCCGATGGGGCAGGTGCGCTATGCATTTTTCGAAGGCAGCCCGCTGGTGTTCCGGATGGACGTCGGCGCAGAATTTTCGACCGCGCAGGAACGCACGATCTATCTGCTTGAGTGGAGCCTCGGCTGGCGTCTGAAGCGGATTATTGTCGCTCCCTATCTGCTTGGCTTGAGCAGCTAGCGTCAGCGGCGGCGCGACAGCTCGTAAAGAGCGACGGCGGCAGCATTTGAGACATTGAGGCTCTTCATCGGGCCGAAAGCGGGCAGGCGCGCGAGTATGTCGCAATGTTCGCGTGTGAGGCGGCGGAGGCCCGTGCCCTCGGCACCCATGACGATGGCCACTTTGGGGCCGGTCTTGAAGTCGGGGAGGGAGACTTCGCCTTCGCCATCGAGGCCGATGACCTCGAAGCCTAAATCCTTCAGTTCATCCAGCGCGCGGACGAGGTTCGTCACTTTGGCGACCCGGACCTGTTCGAGTGCGCCGGAGGCCGCTTTGGCCAAAGCGCCGCCCAAGGGGGGGCTGTTGCGGTCGGTGGCGATGAGCGCGCCTGCACCGAAGACGGCAGCGGAACGGAGAATCGCCCCGAAATTATGGGGGTCAGTGACCTGATCGAGCACGACTGCGACGTTAACGCCCTCACAGGCTTCATCGACCGACAAATCGGGTAAAGCGGAGACCTTGAGCGCGATGCCCTGATGCACGGCACCCGGCGGCAGGTGGGCCGCGATTTCCTCGCCGGTCATGGTTTCTGGCGTTATGGCGAGTTGAGTGCCGAGGCTGAGGCCTTCGTCGGCCATTTCATTTTCCGCATTACGGGTCATGAGCAGGCGCAGCACTTTGCGCTCCGGATTTTGCAAAGCAGCCGTAACTGCATGAAATCCATAGAGAAAATTCTCGTCCGCGCCGCCTTTGTGGCCTTTTTGGGGGCCGTGACGGGGACCGCGTCCGCCACCGCCGCGAAAGGGCTTGGCGGGCGTTTCGGTTCGGGAGTAGTTGCCGGAGCCCGGCTTGCGCTTGTTCATGGTCCTGCTTATATTG
>TARA_R110000868_G_scaffold36278_17_pt1 | contig 14928 bp, 16 predicted proteins | sample TARA_R110000868 | Tara Oceans TARA_R110000868 (sample SAMEA4397489) | marine metagenome | biome: Polar Biome; feature: [SRF] surface water layer (ENVO:00010504); material: water (ENVO:00002006), including particulate matter (ENVO:01000060) such as... | depth 5 m | reverse complement strand
AAGCCATAAAACAAGCACTAGAAACGGCATTCCCACCAGGAAACGACAATGTGATGCTATGCCACAACACTCTATTCGATGGGGCCATCCTAAGCTGGCACTATAGCATACAAGCAGGACACTACTGGGACACACAGGGGATGTCTAACGCTCTTTGGCCACAAGCGTCCGCGAGCCTCGATTCTCTAGCCAAGCGCATATTCCCAGACACACCAGAACTACATAAGGGTAAAGAGCTAGCGGACTTTGATGGGAAGTTCCGCACAGATATGACCACTGCTGATTGGGGGGTATATGGGGGATATTGCATACAAGACGTAAATGTAACCTTCCACATATTCAAAAAAATATGGGCAGTGTTCCCTGAATCTGAACTAGAGCTAATGTCCAATACCCTGCGAATGTTTATAGAACCGGGGTTCGTGCTAGACATAAAGAAAATACAAGAATACTACAAACAACTGCGTGATAACCGAGACCTTATAGTAGAAGCTAGCGGATTATCAACAACACTTCTAGCGTCAAACCAAAAATTTGCAGACCACCTAAAACGCCATTACCAAATAGTAATACCCCTCATACCCTCCCCTACACAAAAAAACCCAGACAACATGAAGCTAGCAACATCAAAAACAGATCTGGAATTCATCAAACTACGAAAAGAACATCCAGAAATAAACCACATATGGGATGCACGAATATGTGTAAAATCAACAGGCGAAATAAACAGGTGCAAGCGCCTACTAATACATGCCTCCCCACAAGACTCCACCGTAGCTGTGCCGCTAAAATATTACGGAGCGCATACAGGGCGGTGGTCTGGAACAAACAATGTAAACTTCCAAAACTTCAAACGAGGCAGCCCTATTAGAAGAGCTTTATTCGCTAAAAAAGACAATAAAATAATAGTACGTGACCAGTCAAACATCGAAGGACGAATTAACGCCTGGTTTAATGGACAGCACAACAAATGCTTTAAATACAGAGATGGGGTAGACATATACAACGAAGTAGCTACAGACATATATGGGTATCCAGTTGATCGCAAAGCAGTTGGCAAAGATGGAAAAGTAACCCAATTCGTAGAAGGATTCACAGGTAAAACAGCAGAACTTGGACTAGGGTATGGCATGGCTGGAAAAACTTTCCAAAGACAATGCGCCATACTTGGAGACATAGTATTCGATATGGACTTCGCCAGAACAGTTGTATCAGTGTGGAGAGAAAAAAACTACAAAATTGTTGGCGGATGGAATATAGGCGACAAAGCCATAACACATATGGCAAACCCCAAAATGAGACCCTGGATGTGGAACTGCATAGAAGTTCTACCAAACAGACTAAAACTGCCCAACGGATTAACACTAAGCTACCCAAAACTAAGATACTTCAACGACGAAGACTCAGGATACTCTGGCTTCGAATACTGGAATGGGCACTACTTTAAAAATCTGTATGGGGGGATTCTAATGGAAAACATAATCCAAGCCCTATCCCGTATAACAATAGGTAACAACATTAACGACATAACCCGAGAAATAAAACCGATGGGGGCAAAAGTTCTATCAACCGTCCACGACGAAATAATAACTATGGGGCCATCTCAACATGCAGACGAAATATACCAAATAATGGGAGAAATAATGGGTAAAGTACCAGAATGGGCAAACGACGGGTATCTGTTTTTAGATTCAGAAGGCGGCATAGCCGATAACTACAGCAAGTAATGCAATCAAAACAACAGTCAATAGTAGAACAAGTATGCAACGTAGGAAGCGGCTTTATATTAGCATTCTTCCTTTGGCGATTTTTAATAACACCGCAACTACACTATTTCGCAACAATGGGGTATTCATACGAAAACATATTAGTTAATCTAGCAATAACAACACAATTCACAGTAGTAAGCTTAATACGTGGGTACGTATGGAGAAGATACTTCAACAAATTCGTAGTACGGAGATATAAGAAAAATGGCTGATGATGTAGATACCGCTAATGACATAAACCAGATGTTATTAGATATAGCCCTAAAAAAACAATCCGCAAAAAAAGAGACACTACCAAACACTGGTAAATGCCACAACTGCACGGAAACAGTAAAAGATGGGGCTCGTTTCTGCGATAGAGATTGCAGAGATGACTATACCCGAAGGAAAGCAAACAAATGAAAATAACCTTCTTAGAAGGGTTTGTTCCGCTTGTAAAGAAGTTCACACCTGAAGGGGTGGATGCGTACCCGTTAGTTAAGAAGGTAACCAGCCACGAGTTCGAAATTGAGAACTCACCAGAAGGTATGCGAGACAAATTCAAACAAGTAAGTAAACACGCCGCTACGGGCTGTGCCCTACTAAAAGGGAACCTCACAAAGAAATTAGTGAGCGAATCCAGGAGTGGCCACACAAACAACGACGCTGCAGCGAATAGCATTGTACTAGACATAGATGGGGTGAGACCTTTAGGGCTCAACATGTCGCCACCGTACAACGCGGAGCAAGTGATAGAGATATCAGAGTTCTTCATCGACTGGCTACCAGAGTGCTTTAAAAAAGTAAGCTATATAGCACACGCATCCGCGAGCCTCGGTACTAAAGAAGGGGTATTCAGCCTCCACCTCGATTTCATGTTAGCCGCCCCAATATCCTTACAGCTACTCAAGGACTACCTACTGTGGCTAAACTTCGCTATACCCCAATTTGAACAAGAACTGATACTCACGGCTACTGGTACGGGGCTAAGGTACAAGCTCGACCGAACGTTAGCTGACAACAGCAGAATAATTTATATAGGTGACCCAGAATTCATAGACTTACCTAACCCTATACCTAACAGCAAAGACCGCCTGCAACTAGTTGAAAAGAAGTATCACGCGGTAGATGTTAAAGACGAGCTAATATCGATAGACAGAATACGCCTACAACGGCTAACAAAAAACAAAATAAGCTACTTACGTCAGTCAAACGGGTTAGTGCCCAGAACCGAAAAGATGTCAGTAGCACAAATGAACGGCCACTCTGTATCAGTAGTAACAAATCCAGACAACATGTACTTAACAGAAGCATACGAAAGAGGCCCCTTTGTCTACTACAACATAAACGGTGGAGACTCAAACGGGTACTACGTGTACAAGAGCAACCCCCAAGTAGTATACAACTTCAAGAACGAGCCTAACTTCATGTTTGAGGCTGCTGACCTAGAAACGTATAACGCACACCTAGAAAAGTATGGATACACAATAGAAAACACACCTGACAAAGAAGACATGCCTACTGGTCCTGACAAAGACCTAAAGTTCCCAATGGTATTCCGTGACAAAAAAACAGATCAACACTATGCCGCAGAATATAACCCTACTACACAACAGTTTGTAGAATGTAACCAAATAGGAACCCTAAGAGGGGCCCAAAACTTCATGATAGGGGAAAAAGCTATAGCGCCAGAAATAGCACCCAGCATCGACTATACGTTTGCACCACACGACCCACGCACAATAGACATGCCAAAAAAGTTCATTAACAGGTATGTATTATCAGACATATTAAGAGAACCCCCGCCCTTAGAAGAAAAATACCAAAACACAAAATACGGTTTCGCTGGCATACTTGCTGATCTTTGTCCGACAATCCACAAAATGATGATGTCTATAATGGGAGACGGAGAACTAGAATATGAACACTTCGTAAACTGGTTAGCCTACATAGTACAAAAAAAGTCTAAAACAAAAGTAGCTTGGGTATGCCACGGAGTGCCGGGAACAGGCAAAGGTATGTTCATAGACAAAGTTATGAAACCCATACTAGGAGACCAACACGCTCTTCTTAAAGGCCCTGGAGACTTCGAAGAAAAATTCAACGAATTCCTTAGATCAGCACTACTAGTAGTTATAGACGAGTTTAACGCAAGTGACTCAAAAGCTAAAAACAGCCTTATAAACAAGTTAAAAAATAACATAACAGAAGAAAACCTAACAATAAGAGCCATGAGAGCAGACCAAGTAACAGTACCTAACTTCACAAGTTTTATGTTCTTCAGTAATGACGAAGCGCCCATACCTATTCAACCTGGAGACAGGCGGTACAACGTAGCAAACGTGCAAAAAGTACCGCTATTCATAAAACACCCAGAACTTAAGAAAAATATATTCCAGTTACTAGCCAAAGAAATGCCGTACTTTGCAACGTTCTTAATAACCTACGAGCTAGATGAGCTACAAGCTATTACAGCACTAGAAAATGACGCCAAAAATAACATGAGAGACGCAGGATCAACAGCAGTAGATAATTTCTGTCAGGCGATTAAAGAAGGAAACCTAGAACACTTTTTAGCTCTATTAGATATAACACACGCAAGTAATTATCACGAATCGATACTACCTGCTAAAAATTTAATGCATGCCTACGTTAGAACATTACACAAAGGAGAAGTCGAACAGATACTATTCGTACAAGACTTAAAAATACTATTTGAAGCTTTAATAGGACCAATTGGATCAGAAGCTCAACTAGGGAAACTGCTAAGAAGACGCGGAGTAGAATCTGTTAGAAAAAGAAGAAATGGACACAAGATATCGTGCGTAGAAATAGAATGGAACATAGAAGATATAAAAATACCTGAAGTAATGGAAGCATACACTATAAACGCAGAACCGGCACACCTAAGCGGAGTATATAAATTAGATGACTGATTGGAAACCACCAACTGAGAATGCTTGGACACCAGGCTCCAAGAAGATTATAGAATGTGAACCCCGAACCTCGACCCCTACAGTAGCGGACTCTCCCAACGGTGGGCTAGTAAAGGCATGGTCAGCCTCGAACCTCGATAAGTTCGACAAATGTCCCCACTCAGTATTCTTAGCTAAAGTTAAGAAGATCAAAGAAGTAAGCGGAGAGGCAGCGGATCGGGGCACGGCGATACACACCTTAGCCGAGGAGTTCATCATAGGAGAGATAGGTGAGCTACCAACAGAGCTAGAACGATATGCTCATGAGTTCGAAAAGCTGAGAGTAGGATACGAAAAAGCAGAGGTAACAGTAGAAGAAGACTGGGCCTTCGACATTAACTGGAATGCTACAGGGTGGATGGCCAAAGATTGTTGGGCACGTATGAAGTTAGATGCATGCCACCTAGAAGACGAAACCTCTGGAAAAGTAATAGACTTCAAAACAGGCAAAAAATGGGGTAACGAGATTAAGCACAACCGGCAAGCAATGATTTATGCTATAGGAGCATTTAAAAGATACCCCGCACTAGAGTTCGTAAAAACAGAATTCTGGTATCTAGACCAAAAAGACGGACCATTAATAAACAGCTATCCAAAAGCTAGCTTAAAAATACTACAGCCAAGGATAGATAAAAGGGCTATACGCTTAACAAGCTGTACAGATTTCCCACCCAACCCGAGTGAGTCAAACTGCAGATGGTGTTCATACGCCAACGACGGTTCATGTGAATGGAGCCACCAACAATGACAAACCTAGCAACAGACATAACGCCGAAAACAAGATACAAAAAATCTATAAAAAAGCCAAACAACAAGATGCTAAAAGAAGGTAAAGCTAACAAAAAACTAGGCTGGAAAATAACAAGACGAATGTGGAAAGGTATGCCAATACACTCATTAACGCTAGAAGAAAGAGAAACCTGCACACCAAACTGCCTAGAGTATAAAAACTGCTACGGCAACAACATGCCCTTCGCACACAGATTCGACCATACTGCTCCAGATTTTTATAAAAAATTGTTGGGGCAAATAAAAGAATTAGCCAATAAATATCCTGCGGGATTTGTACTAAGGCTGCATGTATTAGGAGACTTTTTTTCGCCTGCATATGTAGCATTCTGGCATAAGGCGCTATTAAGATTTCCACAGCTAAACATATTCGGATACACCCATCACCTACACTCAACAAACATTGGAAGAAAGCTAAACCAACTAAATGGGTACTACCCAACAAGAATGAGAATAAGATACAGTGGCGACCCACACGTAAGTTTTTCTGCAAGAGTAGTTAAAAAAGATGAAGACCCAAACCTAAAAAACGGGGAAACTATATGTCCAGAACAAACAGGAAAACTTAAGCACTGCGCTGAATGTGCGTACTGCTGGACTAGTAAACATGGCGTAGTATTCTTGGAGCATTAAAAATGAGATTAAAAGTATTAGTTGCTTGTGAAAAATCAGGAACAGTAGCAAAAGCGTTTAGAGACAAAGGTAACATATCTTTTAGTAATGACCTAAAACCAATAGACAATAATGAAGAAAACCAGTGGCACATACAAGGAAACTGTACCGAAGTAATACCCACAAGAGAATGGGATTTAATAATAATGCACCCTGAGTGTACTAGGCTAGCAGTATCTGGAAACGCTTGGTACGGTACCGGAAAAGACCGGCACCATATGAGAATAGAAGCCGCTAAATGGACTAAAGACTTGTGGGAATTAGCTAAAGAAAACAGCAAGCATGTAGCAATGGAAAACCCTGTAGGAGTATTAAACAGACTAAACCCAGATCTACCGCGACCCTCGTACATACAACCATATCAATTCGGACACCCTGAACAAAAGAAAACAGGGCTATGGCTATGGAACTTACCACCACTAACACCTACAAATAACGTACACGAACAAATGATGGAGCTACCAATAAACCAAAGACAACGGCTACACTACTTACCGCCAAGTAAAGAAAGAGCCGAAATACGTAGCAAAACATTCCAAGGAATAGCGGATGCAATGGCTAACCAATGGAGTACATACATAACAGGAGAGCAAAATAATGGGTAAAGATGAAGAAAGAGATGTAGTAATAGAAACCGGAGAAAGACTAAAGAACATAAAAAAGAGCTTAACAAATAAATTTGTAGCATTAGAAGACGCTCAAAGAAAAGTAGAACGGGCGCTGATATACCATGTAGTAAATACAGTATACCTAGACAACCCAGATACTACAGAAGATGACCTAAAAGAAATACTGGTAGGGCTAGCTGAAGTAGTAGTAGACACAAACCGAGCCATCAAACAACAGCAAGAGAAAAGCGATGAAGCTATACACTCACCAGAAAGTAACAGCAGCATTCTTACAACGAACAGCAAGAGCTTTAATAACTAGCGATCCAGGAACCGGAAAAACTGCCAGCGCACTAGAAGGGTTTAGGCTAACTAGACCCCAAACTGGACCAAGACGCATGCTTGTACTTGCACCTCTATCTATACTACAACCAAGCTGGGGCGGAGATATAGAAAAATTCACCAAATACAGCTTCGCAATAGCACACGGCACTCCAGAAAAAAGACTTAAACTACTAGAAAAAGATGTAGATATAGTTGTAACAAACCACGATGCCGTAAAATGGCTAGCTAAACATCCCAAACTTCTTGCAAACTTCAGCCACATAGTAGTAGACGAGTTTACAGCGTTTAAAAACAGAACATCTCAACGTAGCAGAGCTATAAAAACGCTAACAGATATAATACCCCACGCATGGTTCATGAGCGGAACCCCAAACAGCAATACAATACTAGATATATGGTACCCAGTTAAACTTCTAGACGGAGGCAAAAGCTTAGGACCAACATTCTGGAAGTTTAGATCACAAGTATGCGAACCAGTACAAGTCGGACCAAACCCACAGCATATAGAATGGAGAGACAAAGAAAACATAGAAGAAGACGTAGCAGATTTGCTAAAGCATATGACCATAAGGTTCGACTTCGAAGAATGCCTAGACATACCAGAAAATAAAGTAAGTAACATAACACTAGAAATGCCTCAGTGGCTACGAACCAAGTATGAAACGTTTATAGAGCAAAGCTACATAGAAACTGAAGAAGGGCATATGACCGCACTTCACGCGGGTGCAAAAGTTAAAAAAGCATTACAGATGCTGTCAGGTGCAGTGTACAACGATCAAGGAGAAGTATTCAAAGTACACACAGAAAGATACGCCCTGATAATGGACCTAATAAAAGAAAGAAAACAATGTGTAATAGGGTTTAACTACAGACACGAACGAGCCAATCTTGTAGAAATGGCAGAAAAACAAGGCGTAACGTATGGAGTTATAGACGGTAGCGTAAAAGTTGGTGACAGAAACCATTACATATCTGAATTCCAGAATAGAAAAATACAAGCTCTATTCATACACCCCAAATCAGGAGGACACGGGCTAACACTAACAGCGGGTACAGCAACTATATGGGCATCTCCGACATACGATGCAGAGCACTATGCCCAATTTAACAAGCGTATACACCGCGCAGGGCAAACTAAAAAAACAGAAACAATAAGAATAGCTTATGAAGGATCTAAAGAAATAGAAGTATACGAAAAACTAGACGGGAAAATGGGAAGAATGGAAGAGCTACTATCACTATTACAACAATACTCAAGAGAGCAATAAACATGGCAAACTTTAACCTAGGTGAAGAAACAGAAAAGATTCTTAGCTTAAAAGCAGAAGAAGCAAGGCTAAACGGGCTAGTAAAAGTACTAAACGCAGAACGTAAAGAGTTAGAAATAACTGTAGTGCGACATATGCAAGAAATTGGTATAGACAGACTTGGCATAGAAGGGGCTAACCTTTCAGTGCAGCACAAACGTCTGCCACAAGTAGCAAGCTGGGATGAATTCTACGACTACATTTATAAAAACAATGCAGCGTATCTAATACAACGTAGAGTTTCTTCCACTGCAATAGACGAGCTATCTGCCGAAGGAATAGAAATCCCAGGCATAGAGTTCTATGAAGAGGATCGACTCTCGGTAAAACGAAGTTGATATTTAATGCACATATAGTGTAAAATTATGTTTGTCAATTTGACAAAATTAAAAGAGATAAAGATATGACAGAGTCAACACCAAGTATGCCTTTCCTAGGCGACAAAAACGACACCCTACCAAGTTTCTTAGACGAAACCCCCGCAGATAGAGGTATGGGCAACGAGAACGTAGGCAGTGGAGATCAAGATATACCACGAATCTCATTACTACAAAACTCAAGCAACCAGCTGCGTGAATTAGACGACGCCAAAGCAGGCCAGTTCCACAATAGCGTAACAAACGAACTACTGGAAAACATGGTAGTAGTAAACCTTTTCTACGAAAAAGAATGGGCTATCTGGCGTGACCAAGACCTAGGTGGCGGATTCAAAGGGGCATTTGACTCCTTAGAAGCAGCAGAAGCTGAAATATCTACATTGCCAGGAAACGAAGCAGACTACCAAATATCTGAAACAGCAAAACATGCTTGTCTATTAATAGATCCTGAAACAGGAGTAGCAAAGCAACCTGTAATGATATACCTAAAAAGCTCAGGACTGAGTGCTTCAAGAAATTGGAACAGCCAGATAAATGCTTTTAATGGAGACCACCCACGCTTCGCTTCTCTATGGCTAGTATCAGCAGGAGAATCAAGCAACAAAAAAGGCACATGGGCCAGCTGGAAATTCTCATCGCTGGGTTGGGTGCCAAACGCAGAAACCTACGATACTGCCAAAAAGTTCTATGAAACAGTAAGCTCTAAATAAAAACACCCCCTAGTACCGCCCCAGCTTCGGCTGGGGTTTTTTTGGAAATAGCTATATATGCACCAAACAGACGTAATGATAGACATAGAAACGCTAAGCACCCAAAAAAACGCAGTTATACTGACAATAGGTATAGCGGAGTTCACATTAGACGACCCAGAAATAGAAGTTGCCAACAAAAAACACTTCGTAATTAACCCATCAACAGCACAGCGAGCTGGGTTGCACCTAGATGCTGCTACAATAGTCTGGTGGATGGGGCAAAGCGATACAGCCAGAGCATCGCTAAGTAGCAAATCTTCTATAAGCCTAACTAACGCACTACATCAACTAAGTGAATACATACAAGCTGTACGTGCGCGAAACAACAAAAACAGATTAAACGTATGGGGAAATGACCCAGATTTCGACATGGTAATTCTAGGAGAAGCTTACGCAGCAATCGGAGAACAACAACCGTGGCAGTTCTGGGAAACACGTTCTTGCAGAACAATGAAAGAACTTGGAGACAGAATATTAGGCTTCAACGAAAAAATTGATTTACCACGAGTAGGAACACATCACGCAGCAGACGATGATGCCGTACACCAAGCATTAGTAGTTAAAGCCATTTACGAAAAACTAGCAAATAATGTAAAGGCCTAGCATAAACGAAAGTAGATACACGCAAGGATTCAAAAGAGCCCTATGCAGTGAAGCCAAAGACGTATACTGGTGGAAAATAAATGATTCCTACGCTGGTGGGGTGCCAGATACATTCGTAGAAGGTAAAACACAAGACCTTTGGATAGAGTTTAAATACATAACCAAACTGCCTGCAAAAGACAGCACTATAATAGACCTGTGCAACCCCTCAAAGTACTTATCAGCACTGCAACAATTGTGGTTAAAACGACGCAACGCTGTGAGAGGGGATACTTTAGTAATACTAGGACATCCAGAAGGGTGTGTACTATACTGGAAGCTAGAATGGGAAAAAAAGCTAAGCAAAAAAGAACTGCTAAATAAGACAATACCACGTAAAAACGCAGTACAAATAGTAAGAGATAAGATCAATGAATGACAAAAACCTAACCTATAAGTTCAATGAAGACACCCTTGTAAAAGAATTTATGGACTACATAGACTCTACTTACGCAGGACACTATGGCCAAGGGGGACTACAATCCGCTGAAGTCATTGTTGACAGAGGTCATGGCTTAGGATTCTTTTTAGGAAATGTAGACAAGTACAATGCTAGATATGGCAAAAAAGGAGGGCCTTCAGACTACCGTAAAGATCTATTTAAAGTAATTCATTATGCTTTTTTGGCATTAAATGAGCACGACAGAATTCAACCGCACACAAGAAAAAACGGGTGGTCAGACCCGATTAAAAGCGAAAACTAAGGCCTACCCTTAGAAATAGCAGCAACAATCTTAGTAAGCTGCTTAAGAAATTCTCGAGTGTCTACAGCACTTCTAAGATTATCCTCTAAATAAACATCTAGCTCTTCATCACTCATACTAAGAATAGGAGAACAGCACAACTCGTGCCGTTTTTTTTGCTTAGCAGTCATTTTAGATACGCCATCATAGTTCAACTTGGACACAAAAAAACACCTCCTGATGGGGAAAATTCAAAATACGGAAAAAGTACTTGCCAGGTGTGTTAGTCGACCATTCTAAAGAGCCATCGTCAATAACAGTCATACCTTCTTGGTGATGTACCTCAGTGCCAACAGGCAGCCCAGTAACCACCATTTCCTCGTTTATAGCGAGCCCCTGTGTAGGAATCCCGACCAGTGATAGTTCTGGACGTGAAACCAAGACACTCTCCTGCACGTATTGGGTGCCCTGATCAGCGTTATCTGCCTCTATTGTAAGAGATTCGGGAGTGGGACGATTAAGCTCAATATCCACATCCGCATAGCCCCCCGACGTAAGAATCCTCCCATCGACGGGGTCGTAAAAAACAAGTGATGTTCTCAACGTTTTACTCCCTGTATTAGCAGTCCACTATTTCTACCAAGAATTGTACCTGAAGCTGTATTCTTTTTCATCTGCAACGTAAAGACAACAGAACCGGACAGGCCGGTGTATTTCTGGCAAGACGCCATAACCGCAGTCGAGCTGTCATGCGTCTGTGCCACGACGCCGCCAGAGCTACCTCCCGCAACTATCCTCATCGATACATCGAATACGCTGCCAGGAATAACTGTCGTTTGGAAGTTACCAAATCCTGTAACCATTACGGCAACCGGAGTCACCCCACTGAAGGTCACTGTCTTAGTCGCGATAGTTTGGTAACTAGTAGTCAAGGCAGTCGAGGAATCGTTGTTCACCCCATCTGCTACAGTAACCGCTTCGCCTGCAATGTAAAGTGTATCTACCGCAAGCCCAGCAATGTAAGTCGAGATGTTAGCAGCAGTAACTTTACCAGCTAAATTAGCATAAACCCCAGTATTCTGCGTAGCGTTGTCGTCAGGAATACCTGAACCGCTAATATCAGACCAAATCTGACCAGAGTTATCTACACCAGCAGGTATAGTTCCTTGCAACCCAGTCCAATTAGCCGTGTCACCTAACCCAGCACCGTCAGTAAGCTCATTAGTATTAGTAGTGTTGTTAGCGTAGTTATCAGGTTTGCCTGTACCTGTGACATTACCCCAATTAGCGGTAGAACCTAAACTAGCACCGTCTGTCAACTGATTGGTATTAGTTGTGTAATTAGCATTATTGGCGGGAATACCTGTACCGCTAATATCATTCCAATCCTGAGTAGAATTCAATATGTCGGATGCAGTATTAGTACCGGAAGACAAAATAATATTACCGCTAGAATCGCGTATTGTAATAGCCGCAGCGTTAATAGATCCTAACTTGTCTATCTGCCAACCCACCCCTGCAGCAGGGTTATAAACCGCAGACTGGATGATGTTACCTATCATCGCATTGCCAATATCCGCCGCACCAATAAGTGCATCAGCAATAGTTCCACTAACAACAGTAAGCTTAGTTGCGGAAATAGTATCTATTTTGGCATCTGTAATAGTTGCGTCAGGTATAAATGTAGCGGCATTCAAAACAATCTTTGTAGAACCACCTACTGTTCCGATAATGAAAGGATATTCGCTAGTCTGACCAGGCTTGCCGATAGCAAAATTATCCGTATGAATAATAAAGTCTGTAACCGTGCCGTTGTTGTACAACCCAAACCCAGACACCAATCCATTCACGTCTAGCTTGACCATGTATTCTGCACTCAGGAGAGCGATATCTCCTTCCGCGCCTGAAATGGCAGTAGCTTGGGTAGATATTGAGGCAGTATTTCCACCTACCGTGGCGGTCAATGTGGTCACGTCTGATGCGATAGCGGTGTCAGCGTTAGCCCTGGCAGTCAATTCTGTGGCCAAGCCTGCCGTGTTCGTATCGACCTCGGCGTTGAGTAAAGTTACCGTAGCGGCAACGGCAGAATCACCATCGGATCGCGCAATTAATTCTGCGGCTAAACCTGCGGTATTCGTATCGACCTCTGTGTTGAGTAAAGTTACCGTAGCGGCAACGGCAGAATCACCATCGGATCTAGCAATGAGCTCCGCAGCCAAGCCTGCGGTATTCGTATCGACCTCTGTATTAAGGGCTGTGACTGTTGCAGCAACAGCAGTATCGCCATCAGATCTAGCAATGAGCTCCGCAGCCAAACCTGCGGTATTCGTACCAACCACTGTAGTAAGACTTGTAACATCTGCAGCAATAGCAGTATCGCCATCAGATCTAGCAATGAGCTCCGCAGCCAAACCCGCTGTATTGGTATCGACCTCCGTGTTAAGACTTGTAACTGTTGCAGCTATCGCGGTGTCAGCGTCAGACCTGGCAATCAATTCTGCTGCCAAACCCGCTGTATTAGTATCGACTTCTGTATTAAGACTTGTAACTGTTGCAGCAACAGCGGTATCGCCATCGGATCTAGCAATGAGCTCCGCAGCCAAACCCGCTGTATTAGTATCGACTTCTGTATTAAGAGTTGTGACTGTTGCAGCAACAGCGGTATCGCCATCGGATCTAGCAATTAATTCTGCCGCCAAACCTGCCGTGTTTGTATCGACTTCTGTATTAAGACTTGTGACCGTAGCGGCAACGGCAGAATCCCCATCGGATCTAGCAATCAATTCCGCCGCGATTCCTGCGGTGTTGGTATCGACTTCTGCGTTGAGAGTCGTAATAGTTCCTACAATCGCAGTATCTGCGTTAGCCCTGGCTATTAATTCAGCGGAAAGCCCTGATGTATTTGTTCCTACTGTAGCCGTCAGATTAGTGACGCTTGTCTCGATCACAGTGTCTGCATCTGCTCTGGCAATCAGCTCTGCTGCAAGCCCATCCGTTACGTCAGTCACGTCAATAACGATACCCGAAATATCTGATGAATTAATGCCGGTAGAAACCTCGGTAATTCCCATTCGATCAACAAGCCCGGTAATTGGGGTGTCGATCAAATTCACTCGGCTATTCAGATTTATCGCTAATTGTGTCTCAGATATCATTCCGCTTAAAACAGAAGCAACAGCAGCAGGATCTTCAGCTGTAGTAGCAGAAGTCCCGGCAACAGCATTCCAAGGACCTATAACACCGGCATAACTAACCCAACGAATCCAGTAAAACCAAGTCTCCTGCATGCCAACAGAATCAACAAAAACACCCTGGTTAGAAGTACCAACAGAGTAAGCAGTTCCCCTATCATCAACAGAGTTTTTATAAATCTCCGCAAAAGATACTTGCGCTTGTGTATAGGGGTCCCAAGATAAAATTATATGAGTAAAAGCACCTACAGCTTGTAAATTAGTAGGACTTAAAGGAGAACTTGTATCGGTAACGGGATTATACCCAGGAGTAGAAGTGCCAGTATTAATCCCCGAACCACCAAGCACTGACGCTGCTGTAATATCTGTAACCGCTTTACCCGTACCAAGATTACCTGTTCTTATAGAGTCAAGTATCTGCTGAAGCAGAAGCCTTAACTGGGGGTCAGTAACCGTAGAAGGAACATTAGTTATACCCGCCATTATATAATTTCCGCCATGTTATCAGCAAAAAATACGCCCGTTATAGCGCCTGTTCCGACTAGCTCAAATTGATATTCTCTAGCCCGAAAACCTCCAGGCAACCTAAGAACCTGAGAATCAGGAACACTCCAAGTGCCTTTACTTACCCCATCAGCATAAACCTGCAAACTAATGGGATAAGCATCAGCTTCCAACCTAACTAATTGGAGTCCTATAGGATCACCAAAAAGATACTTCTTACTCAAGCGGGTGTAAGTCAGGTCGGCACCTTCATTAAAGTGACCAATCTTAGATTGCCCCCCATCAACGTATATTACTTCAAGCCTATCTTCAGCAGAGTTATACCATGCACCATC
>TARA_R110000868_G_scaffold73521_4_pt1 | contig 14937 bp, 15 predicted proteins | sample TARA_R110000868 | Tara Oceans TARA_R110000868 (sample SAMEA4397489) | marine metagenome | biome: Polar Biome; feature: [SRF] surface water layer (ENVO:00010504); material: water (ENVO:00002006), including particulate matter (ENVO:01000060) such as... | depth 5 m | reverse complement strand
GCCAGCCGATATCGGATGGGACTACTACCATGGTCGCAATCTGGATCCCATCGCTTATGATTCTCCGATCTTTTTCCTCGATTACAGAAAAGCCACCATTACTCCACGAGAACTCTTTGCTCCACGCAAGATGGGGCTTTCGCCGTTGGTCTATCACGGCGTGAAAGACTCTAGTGCAGTGCAAGCTGTGCGCGACCGTTATCACGTATGAACAAAAACCTCCTCGTCTCAGTCCACGGCTACGCGGGAGATCGTGAACAAATCGACATCCTGCTCCCGCTCTTTGAGCACCATCAGTCTCCCATCGTCATTGTGAGTCCAGAAGATTCTCCTATTGTGGGGGTTGGGCCTCACATCTGCCGCTTCGCCGGAAAGCGTGCTTACATTGGCCAAGACTCGTGGGACCGACAGCACTTGCAACTCAAACTTCTCCTTGAATACCCACAAGAATGGTTCCTAATGAACGACAGCGACTCGTTTGTCGTGACTCCGAAATTACCCAACTACCTTTTCATGGACCGGAATGCAGTCTACAGCAACGAAGTGACAGATTTCCGTATTCCTGGTCAAACCTCGCATGGACAAACCTGGGCTGATGACTATCACCGTGGCTTTCCTCTCATTGCCATGCAACCTCCCTATTTCTGTCACCGACAAGCACTCGAGAAGATCGTCAACGCATCAGCAAACATGAAAGCGTGTCCTGTTACTCCATTCATTGACTGGTGGTTCGTCCCGGCATGCACGTATGGCAAAGTGAAACACGTTCCCTTCCAAACTGGAGCGTCATGCGAAACAGTTACTCCACATGGAATCGCTGTCATGAGTCAGCGAGTCCGCGAGTATGGTGCCACGTTCATCCACAGCGTCAAAACTCGATCCGCTATGGAAACCATTGTCCGCCTACACCACGAGAGGATTAACGCCGCATGAGAAAGATCCTGATCACTGGTCATCGAGGGCTGCTCGGTTCTGCTTGTGTCCGATACTTTTCCGACAAAGCAGAAGTCTTGACCACCGAGATTGATCTCCTTGATGAACAACGGGTTCGGGGTTTCTTTATGCTCCACCGACCTGAACAGGTGATCCATTGTGCGGCAAAGGTCGGAGGAGTTAAAGCAAACAGAGATTTTCCTGTCGATTTCATGCGAATCAACCTTCGACTTCAGTCAAATGTGATTGATGCGGCTGCTGACTTTGATGTTGAGAAACTAGTGTTCATCGGAACCTCTTGTTTATTTCCTCGAGACGCCATCGTCCCAGTGTGTGAGGAGTCCCTCATGACGGGCCGCATGGACCCGAGTGTTGAGGCCTATAGTCTGGCGAAACTTGCCGGGTGGCGTCTTTGCAAGGCGTATCACGAACAACACGGCAAACAATTTTTCACCGTGTGTCCTTCGAATATCTACGGGCCGAACGACAATTATTCCAAGAGTGCGCATGTGATTCCAGCTTTGATCCACCGAATGAGCAAAGCAATGCCAGTTGGGACTCTCAAAGTATGGGGAGACGGTACAGCAGTACGCGAGTTCATTCACGCAGATGACGCTGCATCGGCCATTGCGGCCGTCCTCGAGCGGCAGATTTCGGCTAGCGTACTTAACGTCGGGACAGGTATCGGCACGACCATCGCCGAACTGGTTGCCACACTGCGCATCGTGTCATGTTTCGAGGGAGAGATTGATTGGGACACAAGCCAACCGACCGGAATCCCGAGGAAAACGTTCGATGTCAGCAAACTAAAATCCCTCGGCTGGGAACCACAGATTGGGTTGGCCGAGGGACTTAGTCAGACGTGGGCTGACTACCACGAGAATTTGAAGTTGAGGCGTTAGGCGCGCTTCCTGGCGTTAGGCGTTTTTAACGCAATTCAGCGCATCTATGGCATCGCGTTTAGACCACTCATGGATGCACGAGCATCCCTCGTAGGTGTAGCCGTCCGCGAGAGGGATCCAATAGTCTGTTCCGTCGTTATCCTCTTGCCAGATTTCTGACGCGAGGACGCGAGGATCCGCGAGAAGCTGTTTCCATGTTTTGATTTTTTTCATTAGGACAGCAATATTGCAAGTGCTTGGGAGGTCGTACACAAATACTTTGAAGTATTTTTTGGTGTCCCTCCCCATGCTCTGGCAATACCGTTCACACATCGCCAGCTGAAGCGCAGTCAGCAAACAGGCCGAAAACAACGCCCCTAGCGTGCCGAGGGACAGATCAGAACCTGAAAATCTCGAGTGATCGAGCAGCTGTCCGTCTGTCTATTGAGAAACCCAATGTGGGTGGATCCAGGTCGAGCAGCAGCACGAAAACTCACCAACTAAAAAACTTAATATGGGTGATTGCATCAGTCCGGACGTCGTCGATAATTTCGCGGCCAGGGACGTTAATCGTATCGTGGGCAGCATCGCTAAGGTGCTTGCTCGTAAAGCCGTCTATATGGACGTGCTGGACGGCGGAACTCTTCCGAACGTGTCCAATGTTGTCCGGTCAGTCGTGCAGGAACGCTCCGTTGTGGGCGCCTCGCTCGCTCTGCCCGTTTTCACTCCCGACATTCAGATGTGCGGGGCTCAAGGAACCCAAGACCAAGTCGGTTCAACCGAATACCAGTATCAACTGGAGACCCTTCGCGGTCGTGGTCCTCGCGTCTGTGTGAAGACGAGTCGCACTGCATTCAAGGGTGCCTATATCCAAGCCCAGATGGCTTTGGAAAAAGGCATTCAGCAGTTGATGAACGCCGACATCCGTGGACAACTTGTTGTTCGCTCCGGTGTCAAGTTCGTTGCTCGTACCGGTCAGACGTTTGACTCCTTGATCACAGGTGACGCTCAACAGATTGACACGGACTTCTTGCAAGTTCTGCCAAACGCGCCGATGAACTTCAAGACGCTCTACCGTCTCGGTAGTTTCTTGCGTGAAGATCTTCTCGCTGATCCGTTCACTACGAGTCAGGGTGAATTCTTCAAGGTCATCTGTTCGCCAGATCAGTTGGAGCGCTTCCGCAATGACGCCGACGTCAAAGAGGATCTCCTCTATCTGACCGCTGGTTCCTTCCGTCTCGGTGAAGAGAACATCTCTGGCTATCAGTTCCAGGGGTATCGTTCTTTCGCCTTCGGTGTGGACAGTCAGCCACTGCGGTTCAACACGTACGGATCGAATGGAGTGCCAATCTTCATCGAACCCGAAGTTGGTGTTGCTACCACAAACGGTGTCGCTGCTCGTCGCAATCCTGCATGGACCTCTGCTCTCTATGAGATCATGTTCCTCATCGCTGGCCAGTCGTTCAAACGGCTTGTTCCCGAGCAGTACGTCGGAGAGGGTAGCTTCCGCTTCGCTCCACAACTTCACATGGGTGAGTTGACCTGGCGCTACATCATTGACAATGACTGCAATCTCTACGGGGATTTCGGCCAACACATCTACCAGATCGAACGTGCTTACGCACCGATGCGCCCACAGAACGTGATTCCGATCGCGTACAAGCGCTGCCAGTTCGATACGGACCTTGGCGCTTGCGCCACGACCTCGGTCGCCGGTCTGTAAAAACCTCCTGCTGAGGGGAAAATCCTCTGTCGCGTACTACTTTGGTGTTAGGCGTGGCAGGGGACCCCTAAGCGGGACCAATTTTTTGAAACACTAAACAAGGAGACGAGAGTGACATGGCAATCCCACCAATCCTCGATACGGCAACATATCGCCGGCTCATGCTGGAGGGACTTGCGTTTCTCGCTGGAGTAACTATGGACATTCCTCCGATCCTCGACACGGCAACATTCCGTCGCCTGTCGCTTCAACTTCTCGATTCTGCCTCTGGCGGGGGTGGCGTGACACCAGAAGAATTTGCAGCACTTGACCTTGACACTCTTCCCACATCCGATCCCGGTGACGGGAAGCCATGGTTGAATGGTGGCGTAATGCAAGTTGGCCCATAATTTATGAAAAAGCTTATCTTCATCTTGCTCAGTGCGGCAACGTCCTGCTTTGCGGCAACTCCAACTTGGGACACGATCACGATCAACCAAGCGATTGCTGGTGTCTGGTCTAGCACTGCAACAACCATTGCAAGTGGAACACTCGTCCTTCCTAGGTTAATCCCAGATGGAACAATTGAAGGCATTGCCGCCTTGATTCAAGGAGGAAATGTCAGTGACGCCAACTGGTCGCATTTGGTGATCACAGATACCGACAAAAGCGTTGGCAGAGGCGGAAGCATTTCGTTTGGAACTGGAAGTGAACCCTTAATCGACCCATTTGCATCCATCAAAGCAATTGCAGAAGGAGACTACTTTGGGTCTTTGGGATTCTTCACTCGTCCAGATGGAGGAACTTGCACCCAGAACATGACCATTCTTAGCAATGGCTCAATTGGTGTTGGAACTACTACAGTTCTTAATCCTGGGACAATAAAATTTGAAGTGTTTGGCGGTGCTTATTTAGGAAATACAGCAGGGTCGCAAGGGATTCTTTTTAATGATTCGACAGGGGATGTATTTACCATGACAGCAATTGATCCTGGTTTTAATTCATATATCCCACTTCGCATTGCTGCTGGTAACTTCGATCAACTTTATTTGGCCCCAAGTGGAAATGTTGGAATTGGAACTGCATCTCCTGCCTATACGCTAGACGTTACAGGCAATACCAACATCAACGCATTGCGAGTCAGTGGAGAAAATGGCGGCGTTTATACAGGCGCAGGACTTGAGATGGGGTATCTCAGTGGGCAGTATTGCTTCTTCCAAGCGTATGATCGTGACAATTCGTTGTATCTTCCGATTGAAGTTGCTGGTTCTGTCATTAGTTTTATTGCAAATGATGGTCTTGTTGGAGTGGGAACTACTTCACCAACTTGCACGTTTGAAGTTTCTGGCGGAGCACAAGCAACAAGTTTTCGGGGCATGGGGAACTATGGCGGCGCGTATGTAGGTGGAGCCGGAATTGAAATAGGATTTAGCGGTGGCGGATTCGTTCTTGCCTATGATCGGGACATAAACGAATATCAACCCGTTGAGGTTTCTGGATCACAGGCAAGTCTAACTGCGGTTGGTGGGTCTGCCAATATCGTTGTCTCAGGAACTGGAGTCACGATGGGATTGCAGCAACTTGTTCGTGCTATTTATCCACTGTCGCCAACGACTGGGTTTACGGTTAATGCTCCTGCTGATTATGCAGACCAGACCCATTACCTCACTCCTGCTGCAACAATAGCCGCAGGATCTTTTATTATCCCCACTGCTGCTAATTCAGTTGAGGGTCAATTCATCCGGGTATTCACTAATCACAATATCACCGCATTCACATTCACGGTTGCTGGTGGAGGAACTATCATAGGTGATTCTACCGGAGTCTTAGCAGCAAACAAAACCGCAACCTTCCAGTGCGTCTCCAATGGAGCCGGTCAATGGATCAGAATCAAAGAATAATACTTTTATGAAAAACAAAACTGCAACTCTAGCCGCAATCGCCCTCGCGTTTGTGGGAAACTCCATCGCGCAAGACAAAATTGCTGTCGATGTCGCTAAACCCGCTCCAACTCCTGCTACCATGACGCTCAACGTCAAGGACATTCCAGTCGGGGTCATTGAAGGGATTCGCCAAACAATTGTGAAAAGCGGAGTGTTTGCGTTCCCTGCTGGCATTGAGAATCGTCCGATCAAGAGCCTGACGCTTGTGGTCACTGGTTCTGGCAGCATTGGAAGTGGCGTTATCGTCCTTGCTCCTGCAAAATAGTCATCGCGCAATCTCACGACGGTATGGATCACCCTCACCTCCACACAGCCCTAGTCGGAACGATTGGTACGCTTGCTCCGCTGCTCGGCGTGATCACATCGTTTCAGCAAGACCTAGATTTTTATCTGCGAATTTCGTCGCTGTGCATTGGTATCATTGTGGGCCTTGCATCTCTATATTCAATCTTAAAAAACCTACCAAAATGAAACTGCTACTACAATTGATCTCAATCATCTGGGCGAATCGCGAGGTTCTAATTGCGGCAATTCCAGTGGTCATCGCAGCACAGAAATCGTATGTAGTGAATGAGAACAAAAAGCAATGGGCAGTCCAGCAAATGGAAGCACTCAAACAATTCACTCCCGATAACATTGATCGCGGGATTGAAGTGGCGGTTCAGATTCTAAAACTCGGCAACCAACTGCGATGAATCCATAATGAAACTCTGGATACTGAAACAAGTATCAGGCCCGTTAGGCGTGATTGTCCGTCCAATCATAGCTGGGATCGTCGGTGTGCTTGTCGGGTTACTCTACGAACAAGCGTGGATTGCGATTTACAAGGTCGGTTGGATACGTTTCTTGGTCGAGCGTGTGATTGATTCTCTAGCACCTGACGTTGTTCAATCTCTCACTCCACAGGCTATCGGTGCAGTGGTAGCATTGGGTGCATGGGCATTCGTTTCTGATTGGTTGATTAGCCAAATGAAAGCGGGTAACAGGCAAGTCCAGAATACTTTGAACGCGACTCCTGCCGCAGCAAACGTGGCCGTGGACGGACTGATTTTGAAGCATGGCGAAACCGCCGCCTCCATCTCTCGGTTGGCCTACGAAGCACTCTACCCTGCCGACACTGCGAATCGCGGCGGTGATGGGATGCCTGAAATCCGCAGACCATTACCATGAAACCGTTTAAGGTCAATCGTTTTGAAGATGATACGGAGACCGAAGTTCCGGATGACTTACTCCGCATTCATCCAACTCGTGACGCAAGACCCTGGTGGCAACGTGTTAAACTATCGCCATGGAGTGGGTCTGAAAAAATTAAAGGGAAAAAGGAAACTTTTAAGGGCATTAAGGGAAGTCTAGATTTGTGATTTCCACCAAACAAGCCAACCAAATTTGCGCATTTTGTATTGCGTGTGTTGTGTTTATTCTTGCAGTTGCAATTGCTCACAAAATTCAATCAACGCCAGATTTTACTTTGCCGGTTAAAGAAATTCCATTACAATACCGATGAACCAAAACGAAATCCAAAAGATGCAAGCAAAAATTGGGGTTCCTGCAGACGGATTTTGGGGACCGCGAAGTGCCGATGCTTGTCGTGCCCATCTTCTTGCAATGTTTCCTCATCCTCGTCCATTCCCAAAACAAGTTGCTGTTGCCGAATTCTATGGGCCTCATGGAACAGCAGATGGATTTGACCCACCAACAAAGACAATTACACTCCCCTTTCCAGTGTTTTATGATAACGTCACTGTGCGAGTTTTGCACCCGCATGTTAAATGTGCGGACTCACTGCTACACGTTTTCGATCGACTAGCCGAAGCATATCCAACTTCCGAATCCCGTAGGGCGGCTGGCATTTTAGATTATGGCGGTCTTTACAACCCGCGTCCTATGCGAGGAGGATCGACGTGGTCTATGCATTCATGGGCGATTGCGATTGACTTTAATCCTGAGCAAAACGGAAATCTTATGTCATGGCCTGTCGCTGCAATGATGCCACTTGAAGTGATGGAGTGTTTTGCTCGTGAGGGTTGGACGGCTGCAGGAGCCTTTTGGGGGCGCGATGCAATGCACATGCAAGCAACATCGCCATGACTCTTGGATCCTCTCTATTATCGTGCTCCGCAGCGAAAGAGCGTATCTCTTACCCCTAAATCCGCGCTATTATCCAAACATGAGTTGCGGAAACCAACAGCCATATTCAAACGTTTGTCGAACAGACATTCCGTTTCCACAAGTATCACCAGAGTCGGTGCCATCTCAAATTGAGAATCTCGTTGCCGCACTTTTTGGCACAATTACAAAAGAGGTTGCTGAAGGCCGTGTCGTATGGGTTATTCCTTGTGATACTGCTGCGACGAACGTTGCGGAAGTGACACGCAATGTGGGTGAAGGTCTCCTCTGTTATCTCATCCGCATTCTTAACACACTCCCCGTGTGGCGTGGTCTTTGGAGTTCTGCGATTGCGTATCCCATTGGTTCTGTTGTGTCGAATGGGACTGAACTTTACCAAGCAAACCTTGCGGTGCCTGTCGGCACGTTGCTTTCGAACCCAACTTACTGGCAACTTGTGCTCTCTTAATTTATGAAACCCGACACCTTTATTGACCTTGGCAAGAAGATGGACATGGACATGGGCATGGACTACAAAGAAGAGTCCATGGAGACAGAAACAGAAACCGAGACACCAGCCGCGGACATGGTTCATTATCCCTCGCTTTGCATTTATGACATGCCAGAAGTTGACTCACTGCCTGAAGAAGGAGAAGCAATTATCAAGTTCAAACGTTCTTCTGTCACAAAGAGTGAACGCGATGGCAAAAAGTCCTCGTCTCTTGTAATTGATGTGCACGCGATCAAACTTCTAGGAAAGTCTTCCCCTTCCGTTAGCCAAAAAGAAAAAGATGCCGAAACCGAGGATGAGGTCGATCGTGGCCTTACCGCGGCAGAGGAAAACGATTCCGAATAACACTATGCCTCCTCCACTACCAACAAGTCGCTTCCCTAGTCCTCCAACTTCGAGTCCTGTAATGGACGCTCCAATGCCGGAAATGGACGCTCCAATGTCCGAGTCACCAACCCCAACCGAAGCGGTCGTTGTAATCGAAATGCCGCGTTCAAAGTTTGATGAAGTGAAGACTGCTGTGCAAGCTTTTGCCAGCATATTGGATGCTGCAGACGCTAAAGTCAATGCCGATCTTAATGTTGAAGATCCTCTCGCCGGTCTCGGAGAGGAGATCGATATGGGCAGGATGCCGTGAGCCATGTTCGTTTCACAGATCTACGACGAGGCCGTCAAGATTCTTGGCAAGTGCGACCGCTCTGAGGTTTATCGCAAACTGACTCAGTCTGTCAAGTTTTTGATGGATTCTGGGTGGTGGTATCGCACCAACGACGAGATTGATGTATGCACAGGATGGGACGGCATGACCGTTACTCTCCCGCGTGAGATCTCAACCCCGCTTGCGGTTAATGTCGATGGGAGTCCTTGTTATTTTCGTGGACGTCTCTTTCAATATCATGTCAACAAAGGAGGCATGTTTGCAGCGGTAGATTGGGCATGGGATGACCGTGGTTTCCAAGCCACCATGATGGAACTCCACCAACCTTCCGAACTTGTTGCGGTTGCCGAAATGAAGAACGACGTCGGGAAACGTCTGCGCATCGTCGGTTGGGACTCTCACCGTCGTACATTAAGGTCACAAGAGGAAAATGGGGATCTAGTTGATGGGTTGTTGCTCAAGGCGCATGCGCTGACGGACTTCCCTGGCGGGATCATGATTCCCGACGGGCTCACGATCTATAGTCGTGACGCGGTGATTGTGCCACTCACAGATCTCGTCTGCGCTAGTGACCTCCAACTCTCAGTTGGAACTCTTATGCAAATTTCTGTCGTCTCTGGGTCAATTCCAGATGGTGTTGTGGATGGAGGGAACTATTTTATCGGCGTTGTTAATGCCACAACCGTGCGGTTGTACGTTGAGCGTCTCTCTGCAGAACAGCGTCTCAATCCCATAATCATGACCGCTTTTGTTCCGGGTTCTGTATTTCGATTGTCCGATTTAAGAACGGTCCGTGCAATTACGAAAATTGTGTCGTCAACGCCTCACCGGTTGTCATCCCAAGCTCAGGCAACATTTGCTGGGACAGTCGTCCCAACACCCTTACAACCCGACACCGTTTACTATGTGGACCCGCTGTCGACAACCGATTTGCAGATTTATCGTACAGCAATCGACGCGGAGTTGCGTGTCAACCCAATTTATTTAAGTGACGCGGGGAGTGGACTTTTGTTAAGAGCACGCCGTGATCTCGCTCCCGTCACCAATCTTTCTTTTACGGTGGACCATAACTTTTCTACCGGAGATTCTGTTACCGCAAATAATAGTGGTGGTTCACTTCCAGAACCGTTAATTGCCAATGTGCCTTATTTTGTGCGGTCCATCTCCGTGCGATCAATATCCCTCCACACGACATTTGGTGATGCGATTTCGGGAGATAACGCGATCACGTTAAACACTCCAGGCAGTGGGACAAGCAGCCTCATTAAACTCATTCCAGCTTCCGTGACTTTAGGCGCGTCTTCTAATGTGCAAGCAAACGGACACGGTCTTTCCCTCCCGGTTGGCGGTGGTGCTTCAGGTACCGCCACTCTTGTTGCCCAGTCCGTAACGGCCATTAGTTTGACGAGTGGCGGTGCTGGGTATTCAGCTCCGCCAAGTGTTATTTTAACCGGAGGCGGAGGGACAGGTGCAACTGCAACCGCTCAACTCTCTGGCAGTCAAGTCAGTGGATTTACCGTTATTTCTGGGGGCACTAATTACACTTCACCGCCCGCAATCCTCATACAAAGTAGTGGCGGAAGTTTTGTTCAGTTTGCAACAAGCGGATCGTTCCCTAGTCCCATTTCGCAAGGAACCGTTTATCGTGCTGAGGCACCAATTACGTCAAACTCGTTTACACTCAAGGCAACAGACTTTCAAAGTGTGGCGATTACATCCTTGGGCAGTGGAGAACTTCTCCTTGTCATCAGCCGAGCGTTTAGCATTGCCTTTAATAGCACATGGAAATCAGATTTAGAAGGACTTGTGACCGGGGATGCTGTTTACCTTGCAACATCGATCGCCTTCCCGTTGACCTCGCCACAAGTTGACGATAGCACTATTTACTATCTACGTCGACTAAACCCAACCACACTCGAACTCTATAGTTCGTCTGCACAAGCATTGAATACAAGTTCTACAACTGGGAGGATTGTGATTCTCTCTCTTGGTAGTGGGGACCAATTTCTTGTTGTAGAGCGTGCCGCGTCTGTTGCCATCCTCGATTCCCTACTCGATGTTGAGTTCACGGGGTTCATTGAGGCCAATACCTATGTTACTTTTTCCACTACCGGGATTCTTCCGTCTCCTCTCGGTCTCTTAACTCCTTATCGAATTGCAGTCATTGACAATAAATTGCAAGTCTTTACGGTGTCCGGCGTGGCCGTGCCGATTACCGCTGTGGGAAATGGAGCACACCAAGTTCGCATAGAACGCGACGTGACTCCTGTGCCTTCTCCCGCTCTTCAAATCCCGTCCTCGCAATTCTTGACAGGCGACGCAGTTTTAACTCGCGATAGCGGGAACGGATTGCCGTCACCCTTAACCGCTGGAACATATTTTGCTCGTCGCATTGACCAGGACGTTGTTGCCCTTTATGCCACCGCACTTCAAGCTGCAGACCTCACGTCAACAGCGGGGTTAGTTTCATTCACTTCTTCAGAAGGGCCCTTCCAAATTGACCGTGCAACATCTCCGATTCTTGTGGGGAGAGTTGACCATGTTGAAAAAGAAATCTCTGAGGGATTTATTTCACTCTACGCCTGGGACCGCGGACGGGACAATGATATGACATTGATTGGTCAATACCATCCGACTGACGTAAACCCAAAATTCCGTAGAATTCGGATTGGGAAACCTTGTGCGTGGGTCCGTATTCTGTATCAAGTGTCCGCGCCAAGAGTCACGAGCGAATACGATTATCTTCCGATCGAGAACGAGCGTGCAATTCTTATGGCTTTGCGCGCAATGGATCTTGAAGACAAAAACTTTTTGCCGCAAGCTGACAATTTTAAGAAAATCGCGGTGCAGTATCTTCGAGATGAGCAAGAAGCAAACCAAGGTCATGCGATGGAAGTGCCACAAATCAATATCCTTACATACGGTTTGGCGGATGACCCCTTTATTTCATGAAGAGCAGCGAGATCATGGCCGGTCGTTTCGAGGTTGTGACCTCCGGTTGGTTTTATGGGTGCAACTCAGTTAAAAACCCATGGTTATTAAGAGCAGACCAATATCGATGGGGCGTTAATGTTGTAAACCGTGGAGGGATCGTGCAAACGCGTCCTGGGTATACAATGCGGCTGACTCTCCCTCCTGGAAATTTACAAGGAGGCATCTTTTTTTCCGCAAACCGCCAGGTTGACAGCCGTGGGGTCAATGACCCATACGTTATTGCTGAATACATGGTTTTTGCGGTTGACGGGAAGGTGTACGCGGCGCCTTTCCCGCTAAACCAACCACGAGATTGGGAAAAGTTTCGTTTGCAAAACGTAAACTTTAATTCGGATGCTGCACAAATCTTTTTTTGTGTTGGGGAAAGAAACGCAACGGTGACTCAAGCCGGAAACATTGCACTTGTGCCATCATATCGAATTCTCATGATGCAGGATGGCACCACGATTCCTGCGTATTTTGATGGTCTTACAAGTGAGCATCTTCCCTCAACAGAACAAATCCCAAAGACGCCAATTGGAACGTGGATGGCATTTTCTGGCAATCGTCTATGGGTTGCTAATGGAGCTCTCGTTCTTGCATCCGACTTATCTGATCCACTTTCTTTTTCGGAACGATTATCGGGAGAAGGACGTGGGGATTTCAAATTTGATGGTCCAGTCACTGGACTTGCAAGTTTTACCGGCGCAATCAACGAGACACGGCTTGTGGTGTTTACCGAACTTTCCACTTCAACGCTTTTCAGCGGAATTCGTGATCGTGCAACATGGCCTTTAACACCTAATTTTCAAGCGGTCTTGTTTGCGTCCGTTGGGTGTGTGAGTGGCCGAAGTATTGTTTTCCAAGCAGGAATCATGTGGTGGTATTCGTCTGGTGGACTCGTCGCCACGGATACTGCGACAACCGCGTATCTTTCGTCTCAAGTGGTCTATAAGGACGTTGAAATGGCTCGCACAAAGCGGTTAATCCCTGGGGGAATTTCTAATGTATGCGGAGCATCCCACGAGAGTTATTTGCTCATGTCAGTTCCGTATGCCGAACACCTTAATAGTCACACAATGGTGCTTGATTATGCTTCAGCCTCAGAGAGTGGCCAAGCACAAATACCCTCGTGGACGGGTGTGTGGACAGGAACGAGACCAGTCGAGTGGTCATCCGCACTCGCCGAAGGTCGTCGTCGGTTGTTTCATTTCTCGGTTGACTATAATGCACTTGGAGACGGCAGTCATAATCATCTTTGGGAGTGTTTTTCCCCAGAACGCGTCGACTCCTACTTTCGTGTCAACCCAGACTATACGACTACAACCTTCCGAGTCCCCATCTATAGTAGCATGGAAACCGCGTTACTAGGCAGCGGTCTTGACCTAAAGGAGTTTCAATATGCGGAAATTGACTTGACACAAATTGGTGGGGATGTCCAACTCAGAGCATCATATCGAGGAACTAGGGGGCCATACAAACCAATCCTTGAGAAGAAGATTTTGGCAATCGTTTCCCCATATCAATTCCAGGGAACTGCAGAACAGAGAGAAATCGAAAACCTGGGGCTCTTAAGAACTCAAGCCCGACGCGTAATGACCCAAAACGCAACTCGGACAATAGACGTCGAATGTGAGAGTGGACTATCAGAGAGCATCGACAAGTGCTTTTCGATTCTTGTGGAATGGTGCGGTGCTGCGGGAGTTGAAGGACTTCGTATCTACATGGACCCGTTTACGGAAAAAAGCACCGGCGAGTGCAGTAAAGACGAAACACTTGCGTGCATTGTTGCGGAAGACGGACAGAATTCATCGATTTCGCCTTTAGCACTTCCGTCGTTAGACTCCAATGCCTCCCAATTACTCCCATCGTGGGTACGAGAGCGGTCCTATACTGCTTCGTCTATTTGTCCCGATGAGTCTTTTGTTGGCAGTGTTAGTGCAACCGCGACTGTTGCTTACCGGTCTTATGTTTCTGCGGACGATGCCGCAACTCAAGCTTTGGCCATTGCGCAACAAAGAGCAAACCAACGTGTTGATTTATTTCGGGTTAGCAATCCTTGTGCTTGGAGAAGTACGCGCTATGCGACTGCAATTTGCGTGCCGGAATTAAACGCCGTTGTCACGTGTGGAGGCCAACAATCGACGGGAAGAATTATCGTTGGTGGTGCCTTTACGCTTGATCATGCAACAACCCAAGGTCGAATTTCAGCGCGTTTGGCAAGCGGTGCGCGCGACCTTTCCTTTACGCAGGAGGGCGGTTTTGACGATACCGTCAATGCTTTATTGGTCGACTCGTCGGATCGAGTTGTCGTAGGAGGAGCTTTCACGGTTTATGGATCGACTGCGTCGAGCAAAATTGCTCGTCTTCTTTCATCTGGATTTGTAGACCCCGCGTTTGTTGTTGGAACTGGATTTACGGGTGGCGATGTCCTTGTCCTTGCTCAACAACCCGACGGAAAGATTCTTGTTGGCGGAACTTTTGATGCTTACAAGGGCGTTTCTTGTCCAGCCTTAGTCCGACTAGAGTCAAACGGTACGCTCGATGCAACGTTCACCCCGACCGGGGTTGTATCGTGCACTGCAATCGCGTTGCAGGCAGACGACTTTGTTGTTGCAGCCATAAATGATAATGCTGGGATTGATCCTTGCTCCGTGACTCGCTTTGAGACTGACGCTACAGTGGACGGAACTTTTACGCCATTTGCGTTTAACGCATACGCTACGACTTCTCTATCGCTTGACGCGACAGAGCGTATCTTGTTTTGCCATGGTGTGCTTGAGCGGCTTGAAACCGATGGGACGCTCGACGCAGCATTCTTGCCAGTATTTGACGCGGATGCCATTACAACTCTTCCTCAGGCCGATGGAACAATCTTTGTTGCCGGGGACTTTACGACAGCAAATGGGAATACTCGACTTCGAATCGCACTCTTAGAGGATGATGGCACGTCCAATGTGTGGATATTAGTTCAAGGGATGGACGACATTATTATGCAACTCAAAACTCTCCTTGATGGAAATATCCTTGCAGTTGGGAATTTTACTTTTGCGGGGGATACGTTCTCCACACGAGTGGCTATCATTGACATTGCAGAAGAACAAGCACTCCCACTTTACGAATCGCTCGTACGCTCTGCTGTGGTGACGAGCACGGTAAGCCAAGCCGATGCTGACACTGCCGCTCAGACTCTTGCTGATAACGCGGCCGCAACCGCTCTTCCTTGCGTA
>TARA_R110000868_G_scaffold98628_2_pt1 | contig 14941 bp, 18 predicted proteins | sample TARA_R110000868 | Tara Oceans TARA_R110000868 (sample SAMEA4397489) | marine metagenome | biome: Polar Biome; feature: [SRF] surface water layer (ENVO:00010504); material: water (ENVO:00002006), including particulate matter (ENVO:01000060) such as... | depth 5 m | reverse complement strand
TCTTCATTTTGAATAGGGACATAATCTCTACCGCAATGGCTAAGTATTCTATTGTCGGAATCACGAACGATGTGGAAAGTATTTTCTGCTTGGATAAGACCTACTTCCTCCGACCACTCGGGAGCGTCTAAGGTGTAGCTTGGACGCTTACTAACTGTCCAGTCTAGCTGTGCTGCTTGTTGCATTTGTAATGGGGTTAGGTTGCCATCTACTTCAACACCTAATCCGTGCCAAGGCTTATCGCCTGTCCACGCCATTGTTTCTACTTGATGTGACATACATTTCTCCTTTCTTACTTTAGTGACCGTAGCCTAATTGCTACTTTAACCATTATATATAGGAGTTTTAGGAAAGTAAACCAGTAGTGAGAGCGTCCCAATCGTAGGGAATCGTTAATGTTAAAAGAGCAGGGGAGCTGTAGCCTTCTTTGACTAGATCTTTTATTCCGGTGAGGCTATCTACATGGTAGAGTTTGATCTCATTCTTTTTCCTAGCCATCACGAAAACTTGTCCGCCATGGGATGCTCTTTTTGCAAGCCAGGATATTTGCATAGGTCGTAGAGTAAGTGCATTACCTGAATGTATCTCTTTTAATTCTATCCAGAACTCTTTTCCTTTTGCACATCCGTTGACATCAGGAACCCCTGCTCCGGTCATTCCTGTTTCAATTCGTTGTAAATGCATATGCGGTAAGTTTGTTCTTAACAATAACCACAAATTCTTCTCTTTTGCCATGATTATCCCTTAAACGGACTAAAAACCCTCCGAAACACCCCCCAAACCACTCCGATCTCGTATAAGCGCCTATTAGAGCGTCTAAGGGGGTTTCTGTACCTCGGAACCTAATACCTAAATAGGATTAGATCGTTTAACCTGCGAACGCTCCTGAGGCCGATTTTTTGAAAAACTCGATTTTTTATCGCTTACCAGTTCCATCCAGTGTGTGGAGCAACTTTTTGGTTGTTTGACGTTAACTTAATTTCACGCGCACTCAACCACTCATTAAAGGCTCTTTTCGTTTGTTCTACGTCCGAGTAGAGTTTCGTAAATTCAGACCATTTGTTGCGTGCGACAACTCGCCCGTAATAATAATCACCCTCACCGAGCTTACAACGTGTGATTATCTGCCACACACGTTGTTTGGTAACTTCGTGTTCCTCACCTAGTTCTTCTAGTGTTGCTTTTGAACTACTCCATTGCTCATACATCTCTCTGTACCGAATGGAATTCTGTTTCGCTTTTTCTGGAGAAATTCCTCTCATGATATTATTTCCTTTGTTTCGCCCCATGACGTTCCTAACTCTTGATCCACTAATAAAGGGACAGCAAGTTTCACACAGTTCACCATTACTCTTGTTACTGTGTCGGCCTGCTCTTTACTCTCTATCGAAATATCAACTTCATCGTGGACTTGTAGGTGAGGAACAATTCCTTCCTCCCATAGACCTATCATCGCTAACTTTGTCATGTCAGCGGCAGATCCCTGTATTAAACGATTTAAAGCTTTGTAAGTGTATGACCGTTTAAGGTCATCCCCATATTTATCTTTCGCCTCTTCAAGAGGCAAAGGTTGACTTCTTTCAAACCTACTTTCCCACAAATCAAAACGGCATCGCCTACCCGCGAATGTTCTGATATATCCTCGATCCATCGCTACTCTAGCGCATTGATCCTGTAGAGCGCGAATGAAAGGAACTTTAGCATGATACCGCTGAAACAGATTCTCTGCTTCCGTATCATCGATACCTAACTCCTTAATCAGTTTTTCCTTCCCCATTCCGTAACTCAAACCGAGGTTGATAGTCTTGGCCTGTTTACGCGGTATGTTAGCCATATCCGCAACGATCTGGTGGAAGTCTGCATTCTCTTCTGTATATAGTTTTACAGCGTCTTTGGCACCTGTCAGGTTCATCTGGTTAGCGTAATGAACGGTGAGTCTAGGTTCTTGTTGAGAGTAATCGAATACCCCCCACTGGCAACCCTCTTCCGGAATAAACAAGGAACGTATCAAACTGCCTATTTCGGGGTCTCGTGCAGGAACCTGTTGTAGATTAGGATTACTGTAACTAAATCGACCAGTAACCGTGCCGCCACGGTCATTACGCATAGGATGCGCTTCTGCGTGTATTCTACCCTTAAACGAATGCTCCCCAATCATCTTATCAATAAACGTAGTTCTAGCCTTGTTTAGTTTCCGCGCCCTAACTATCAACTGGGGAAGCTCGTGAGAATGTCCCTCTAACCATTCCTTCTGGAAACTTGCCATGCCTTTAGCTGTTCGTGGGAACCATATCTTATTCTTTTCGAATATGCTTTCTAGTGAAGCGTTAGCCCACAAGTTCACATCCGTGCCATACTTCCGCTTAATTTCGATCTGTATTTTCTGTTCTTCTGTAGAGAGCTTTTTACTAACTCTTTCAGCTTTTTCTTCATCGACTCTAACGCCTCTCCACCTCATCTCTAAAAGCAAAGGGATCAACTTAGACTCCATCTCAAATATTTTCTCTAGCCCTTGCTGAGCAATCTCAATCTTGAGCTTATTCCACAACTTCAATGTTAAGGAAGCGTCTTGTTGGCCATAAGGTCCAACGTATTTAGCGTGTAGCTTGTACATCTCTGACTTCGGGTTAATCCCAAAAGCCAGAGCTGCATTCTTCAAAAGAGATTCATCTTTTCTCTCGTCGCAATACTCAACACCTAAGTTATCCAGTGAATAGGAGAACCTGTTCTCGTTGAGCAAGGGGGCTGCAATAATCGTGTCAAGTATTTTACCGTGTACAATGACTCCTTCTCTCCTTAACCAACCTACATCGTAGAGTGCGTTATGAAACACTACTTCTCTCTTTGTAGATTTAAGTAGATTAGTTAGCCATCTTAAAACGATACCCTCATCTAGATTACCTCCCCCTTCGTGACGAATAGGGAAATAACCTTCCCAATCCTTCGTCGCCACCCCAATCCCTACGACATGGCCTCGGCCTGTAGCCCATCCTGGACCACAGGTCATGAGGTGCGGATCGTAAGTTTCTAAATCTATCGCGACTGTCTCTGTCTCAGAAAACTGAGGAAAGAAATCGGGCACAGACCAATCGCTTTGAGGCGGGAACAACGAGTTTTGTAAAATCATTTAGGACTCTTAACCTTCACAATTTTAGTTTTGGGTTTAGGGGCTTTCCACGTTTTCTTAGAGTTGTCGCTAGGGTCTGCTTTGGTAGTTCTAGCTTTAAGACGTTTGGGTTTAGCTCTTTTACCTGAAATCTCCCAAGGCAGTTCCTCTAGCTCAACTGTCCCGTCTTTGATCGCTTTTTTAAGAATCTTAGCTTTCTCAATTTCATCAACTTTAGCAGGGGGTGCTGCTAAAATCGCACCCCACTCTTTGATTAAAGTATTGAAGTACTCTGCTATTTTTGAAATAAATGACATTTTAAATCCCCTCCTCTTCACCTTCGTATTTAAGTATTTCGTCACTTCCGAGCGCACTTGATGTAATGTGCTCTTCTGTTAACAGTAGATACCTACGTAAGTCTCGAATATCATCGAGTAATCCGGCTTCACCAACATAGACCTCACCCGCCTCGAATATATCCCACCCATGCTTCTGTGCTTGGTGCTCGACTCTATCGAACTTACGTGCTAACATCATAAAAGCACCGACTCCCCCTCGACGTTTCCAAGAGTCACCGTAAGATGTCTCAGCTTTTTTCAGAGCTTCTAGATCACTCTGTGCCGCTTCTTTCATATTTTCCCACTTACTCATGTGTTGCTCCTTTTTGCGTTTTACTAAGGTATGACTGTTCTCTCTTGATAAGCCAATTGAGACAAGCCGCTCTCCAATCGAATGCTTTAATAGACTCAAGCATTTCGTATGAACTTTTAAAATCCTTCATCTGATATGCTCTATGGACTTGAAGCATAGGTATCGCTATATCGGTAAATATCGGACTGTGCCAACCTTCTTTATGTGCTTCTATATTCGTAGGATGCATACTAAAAAATCTATCTAGTTCCGAATTGAACATACTCACGTCATCGAATAATGGAGTGGGGGTGTAGCCCTCTAATGTATCGTAAGGGTTTTTTAAGTGTCTAAAAGAGTGCGGATCTATCGTCAGATCTTTTACCTTTTCCCAAACAGGATTCAGGTAGACATGAAAACTATCGCTAACTTGCCTATAGACCCCCATTCCAACACCGATAGCCGATGCCATATATTCTTGCAGTATGGACATATGAACCACGTTAGCTCCATAAGCCCCCCATAACATATCGTTTGATCGATTACATACAGTCATATTTAATCGACCATCTCTTATCTTAAAATAGATGTTCGTATTACAGGGAACGTCTTTGCCATACCTATTTAAATCATATTTAGCATCCCACATCTGTAGAACAGCTCTACGATCGTTAGGATCTTTTTTCAGCATATTTATAATGAGAGGTAGTTGATCCCTGCCGAAATAGCTTTTCCACCGCCAACCATAAGCCCCCCATAACGATTTGCCGTCATCTGAGAAATCCTTCATAGACTCAACGAAATGCGTCAAAGGTTTTAGATCCTTACGACCGTCTAGCATCCAAAGACTCTCTATGAGATGAAAGAAAGGGTTAGCGTCTCTTTGTGCGATCAAGCACACCCGTTCACAAGGGTTGCGGTATACGGTAGTGACAGGCTCTAAAGCTTCATACGTTGTACCGTTCCGGCTTTCTTGTACGCGATAATTAAAAGCGTTGTTAAATAAATCAACGCCTAAGAGTATCGCATCGTTTACATTTCTTGCGTCAATTACTTTCATAAAGTTTCGTGGTATCCGTCTATTATTGCGCCAATAAGAAAACTTATTTCGTTTTCGCCGATTGAAGGTAGTTTACGCCTCACAAAAGCAACAGCCATTTTATGTGTTGCAGGAACCTTTAAAAAGAATGCCACCTCTAGGAACTGGGTGTAGTGGATGTCCACCGAGTCTCCCCAATCCTCTAAAAGGGTTACTGAATATTCATTAACCTTTCCCATACTTACTTTCTCCTTCTACTAAATCTTCAATCATTGGAAGATCGTTGTGTTTATAAATAGATCGTGTTCTGCCCTCGTTTTTTACCATTCTAGAGTACTTATCAAACTCGCAAAGTCCACCCTCAATCTCTCTCATCTCATATGGGAGGTCTTTCCGTTTAAACCAAAGCCTTCCTGAAACCGCACTGTAAAGCTCGTTCATCTCGCCGTTCCAATCATGGCTACGTCTCGAAAAGGACAACTCTCTACCCGTTAAACGATTGAGTCCCCGCATCGCTCCTGGTCCAGCATTTCCCCACGTCACTCGGTCTTCTGCGTCTTCTAAGAAATGTGTCCATCGTAGATCGGTTACAACCTCGTAGGCCATGAATGGTCCCATGTACGGATAGCTCATTACAAGCGCCCAAGTCTTCTCCAAGGATGATTCCTTATTGCTCAGGTCTTCCGCTAACAGGTCTGTAATATAATTTCTGTCTTTCCACATATGAGAAATACACTCAGCAACGCCTGTCACTTTATCCATGCGATTGGGGGTTTTAATAATGTACGCCCCTGTCACCCATTTCGGTTGCTTAGTGATTTCTTCAATAGCTTTTTTCCTATCCCAATTTAGTAACAGGTCGTGTTCAATTAAGGTTCTTCCAGTGTTTATTAAATTAAACCATCGGAAAATAACTGTTGCCATGAAAACGGCAGGATCGTTCTTTAAAGGTTCTCTGATGTGTTTTTTAAACCACCGAGTCGTTCGATCATCCTCTCGATAGACTTGGCAAAACTTAAAGTTTTGTAAAATAGGATCCTCCGTCCAAGGAGGATCCTGTCCTAAAACTTCTTTTTTACATCGGATTTTTTCTCGCTCTTCTTGCCAGTAACAGTAGCGATCCAGTTCTTCTTTTATGAACTCGGTCATTATTTTTTCCTTAACACCCACGCACAGTTGTTGGCGTATTCAGGGTACGGTGCTGCTGCTGCAACCCGTAAGAACTGTCGACCAAACCTAGACTCAAGCATATCCAGTTGCTCTTGCGACCATGCTCTTGGATACTTTTTCACACTACTGTGTAGGGGCATTCCGTCAATAGATGGCTCTATTTGTTCTTTCATAGCCTTCCTTAAATTAGGTAGCTGTATGAACGTGCCTGTAACGTCTTCTATAATGAAGTTTCGTTCTAACTCTTCTTTCAGTTCTTGGAAACCCCACTCATAAATATGATCTTCAGGTAACTTATCATTTGACCCGTCATGGTTAGGTGTAGAGATATACGCTAATGCATTCGGTCGCATCGTTCTAGCGGCATCGTCTAACCAAGGTCCAACAAACTCTCTATTCATGTGTTCAATAACTTCAGTAGACCAGAAAAAGTCTATACTTTCGTCAGCTAACTCATGGAAAATATTAAGTGGTTTATTGTGCTGATCCATCTGAGGAACAGTTACATCAACGATTTTCAGTCTGCCATTAAAGTTCTTAAACCATGTAGAGTCTACTAGAGGCTCTCCGCCATTAGACCAATAAGGGTTTTCTACTTCACACGCAGGATCAATATCTGTTCCGTAATACGATCGGATAATATCCGTTTTCTTAACTACGTATGCTTTGTACAAGTTCCTAAGTGCCCAACACTCTCCGCAACCCATCTCAAACGTATCTAACGGTCGGTCTAGGTTCTTAGCCTCACTAATACATAAGGAGGAGATTTTATCGAATCGGCTCATATGCGCGAGTTCATCGGGTCTCCAGTTTCCTAAGACTCCTGCCGAAGCAAGATCCATTCGGGTGTTTTTACTGTCGTTTTCATTAACGGTTAACTTCTTTCTTATAGATGACATTGGCTTACCTCCCACCAACTTGGTTTAGTTCTACCCTTTTCCCATTTAGCGTAATGCTTTTCATTAATAACATAATTACGATAAGCGAAAATAGAGTCCTCGTTTCTGTACTCTTCTGGCATTGCTTGTGCTACTTCTGTCCTGAAACCTATTGGGATCTTCTTCGGCATATCGTATAACGCTTCAGAGAATTTCTGTAAACTTGCATGAGTGCGTTTATATCGGTAGGTGTATTCGTAACCTAAGGCTATGAAGTGTCGATAAAGCCATGCGTAGTTTCCGCTACACTCTCTAACCCAGCGACTACATGGGTGGTTCATGTGGGCTTTCTTATAAAACCCTGCCTCATCAGCGTGCTCGTCTCCATCGATTACACGATGTGCGGTACACAACATTTGGGCAGATTCTAAAGGCATTTTAACCAACATCTTGTCTGGTTGCGCTCTAGCCGCTTCTACTGGGTCTTCACTAAAATAAAATATGTTCATACTTTCTCCTTTCTGGTTACGTTTCGGTTAAGGCTTTATTTAGCTTTTTTAATATACTTTACTTTTATATACAAAGTAAAGGACTTTTATATCTGGTAGTAGCGGGGCGTTTTAGGCTCAATTAGATATAGGTTCTCTTTTGTTCTAGTTATCGCCACGTAGAATACCCTGTTCTCGTCATCGGGATTCTGCTGGTAGTTTTTGTAGACTCGGGTTGTTATGTCCGTTAGTAACACTACGTTGGTAGCTTCCCCTCCTTTAGCGGCATGGATAGTCGACAAGCGTATTCTCGGTTGCTTGGTTATCTTCTCTCCCCTACGCAACATCGCTCTGATGTAACTAATGTCACTGGGGGTTAATAAAGTGAAAACGTCATACCACGCTCCATCAGGCAAGTCCGGAAAATGACTTTTCAAGTCTTGATACTGAAGGATCGAGTTTGAATCTAACATATCTAATTTCTTAGGTTTATCAACCTTTATGAATTTAAGTATGTTAGCGCACTCGGTTACACTTACTGTCTCGCCCTTCCCTAACCGTTCCCAATAGATAACCGCTTTCACTTTAGCTTCCGATATACTCGGTCTACCCTTTACTTCGAAAAACCATCCCTCGCTTCTACAGTAAGCATCTATGTCTTCTAATAAATAGTTAGTCCGTGCTAGAACTAACCAGTCTCCTTTCTCCATGTCTATCAATTCTATATTAGGTTCCCATCGAACAACCCCCTCGTCTTTTCGGGGCGTCCACTCCTTATGAATCCTAGACTGAACCTGTCCTATGCACCGTCTAGCTAGTGCGTGGACGGCAGACGGGACGCGGTACGACTGTTTTAAAATCATAGCGTTTTTAGAATTGTTGATTAGATAGTCTACGTCAGCACCCGCCCATTTGTAGATGGCTTGATCATCGTCTCCCGCTACATAGATCTTCTTGGCTTTTCCTGCAACTTTCCGAACCACTGCCCACTGTAAAGGCGACAAGTCTTGGGCTTCGTCTACAAACATAACGTCTAGTTCAGGAACAGTTCCGCCCACTAAAAACTTGTGGAGCATATCCGTATAGTCTACTAGCAGTCTATCCTGCTTGAACAACTCTAAGCCTTTCGCGAATCGCTCCAACTCAAACCAACCTACTGCATCTTCTACTTCGTGCCATTGTTCTTTCAACGGTATGTTTCGTACTCTAGCAAGATTCTCGATGAACGCTAACCGATCATCATGAGTCATGCCGAAGATATGGCCTTCTTCTGATGTCGTTCTTCCGGTTAACCGTAGGTTCATCTTTTCATTGAGGTCTTTTATGTCGGTGTGACTGACCACGCTTTCTCTAGTTAAACCTAGTTGCCGGAACGCTAATGAATGTAGTGTTCGGAAGAAGGGTAAGTCCCGCTCATTGATATTGAACTTTTCTACCGCCCGTTGTTTACCCTCAGTTACCGCTTTCTTAGTGAAAGTAAAAAACCCTATGCTCTCCGGTTGTGTCCCCGCTGTTAATTCATCCTCGATAAGACTGAGTAACGTAGTTGTTTTTCCTGTTCCAGGAGGTCCAAGAATCACCTGTGTGTGCGCCGGAAGGGTCATAGGCCACTCCTGAATGTTAGACTAACGCGCCTTTTTGTTCCAAACCCTATCGGAGGGATCGAGTGAGTACTAGTCATTTGAGACCTGCCATCGAACATGTAAACGTCCCCGTCCTCTAACATATAGGTAGAGGTTCCCCTTGAAAAAGTTGAAGTATTCACTAATTCGCTAGTGTTGCTTTCTTTCTTAATCTCGGAGCGGTACTGTGTCCATTCTAAAAATCGAGTACCCCCAAAGGAAACGCCTAAAACAATGTCGTCGAGTGTAGGTACTGTATCCGAGTGATGGGGGACATGGTCGTCACCCGTTTCATACAGGCCGCACAAACAAAAAGTAAAATCAACCTTTTTATTCAATACAGACTCGGCCCAAGCCTCCGCTTTGTCTTTAACAAGTTTAACCGCTCGCGGCCATGGGTCAGGCTTGTACAACTTCCCTGCGTAATTAAACTCAGAAACCCCATAGCCCTTTGTCGGCCTACCGTAAACTGTTCTATTGTCAAACTCGCGTACAGTAGGTTGATCCCACTCTGTGATGTATGGATTATCTCCCTTGAATACATTTTTAGCGAAAGTTTTCATAATAAATTATCGTTAAAGTCAGGTAAGTTATGTGACTCTGTTTGTGCTTTAAACTCTTCAATAAACCAAACGTTAACCCCCTTTCCTTTTATGTTAAAGAAATGAGGCTCTCCGTCTAACTGTTTTAACTTAGACGTTAACCTGTTACGTTGGTACTCTTTGAAGTTATTTCGGTGGAGGTAGTCCATCAAATCTAAGAGCCTGAAATAAGTCCTGCCTCGTTCTGTCCAAGGCTTGTGTAGAAGTAACTCATCTCGTTCTCTAGCGGGTCTTTCCGTACAGAAAGCCTCTAGCAACTCCATGAAGTGTCCTTCAGTAGAACTTTCTTTAGGAACCTCTACAATTGTTATCGCATCCAACAACTGCTGTATAATCTGATTCCAAACGTTCTCCTTCACCTTAGGGGGGATCTTATTTAAAGCGTCCATACACTTACGCTGAAATCTATTTTGGTTTAATAGATCATCGGTCTCTAACTCTAATCGACCTCCCTCAACATCCAGGAACCATATCGGGGGATCACTATCTTGTTTGGTGAGGTTACTGAACAACGGTGTTCCGCCATTAGCACCTATACCAAACTTACGAGTCCGACACAAGGGGCTGTTACAGTGACTTGAGATGGGTTGGTCATTACACTTATAGAAGTAGTCTTTCCTTTGCAACTGTTTAGCAACTGTCAGAACTTCTTGCGCTCCTAACGGGGGTTGCATAAACTTCATGTTTACATCTTCTAACCGCTTCTCCCAATCGTCTGCGAATTTCTTTCGTAGAAATACGCCTACACTAAACAGACCTGAGTTTCGTGATCCTTTAGGAAAGCCCTGCACGACTAAATGCTGTATACATGGCGGTGCTTGATCTAACCACTCTAACCCATCGTTTAAAGGACTAGCTTCTAGCTTCTCTAGTTCACTAGGGGTTAACTCTATTTCTTTCGCATACTCTAGGAATTCGTTAGGAGTTAACGCATTTCCCTTCTTGCTATATGCGTATCGGGTGGAGTTTTCTCCCCCAAAATACGGCATATTTAAGGTGCTTCCTCGGTCTCCTCTATCCAATAAAAGCTTTGTTTGTTTTGGGAATATCTCCACTTGTCCGTAGCCAATTGCAGCAGCAACTTGTCTTAATTTTCTCTGCAATATATTCGCGGCTACAGGTTCAGTCAAGAACATATAGATGTGTGCTCCACCGCTTTTACTGCGACAAAGAACTAATGGTAACTTCTGCTTTGCTATTTTTATCGCTAAATCTTTTAAATCTATCTGATACTCATCAACGTCAATGGCTCCCCAAACACACGTATTATGTTCGTCTATGGGGACAATGCCTACGCTCTGACGACCCGACAAGTGACCGTCCCATAACTTCAGAAGTTCTGTATCAGACAACTCCTTTGATATAGTAATGTTTTTGCCACTTGCCTTGCCATCTTCCCTAGTTTCATTGTTAGCCGTGAAAGTACCATACGCTTGACGCAGTCCTGCATAGCGTTCAGCAAACTCCTCTGCTAACGACATACAATATCTCCTGTTTAGATAGTGTCGTTAACAACATCGTTTTGATGCTCTTGCTTAACTTCAACTTCACCCGTTCGAGCCGCAGACATAAACTCTTTCGCCATCATAGCTGTTGGCATCTGAGTTGGACCTTCTTGGCTAATGGTATAAGCGTTCCAGCTACCCTTATCGTTCGACTGAGTAGTAGACGAAAGATTATAGGTGTACGCAAACATCGGAGCCTCTACCGAAACACCCTTAGAGTTCTGTACTCTAGCCATTCGTAGCATGGTAAGCCACTTCCTAGAAACACCTAACTGTGTAGACGTGAACGCAAGAACTGCTTGTTGAGCTGTTCCGTCTTTAACAACTAAGACAAAGAACTGAGCTGTTTCTACAATCTCATTGCCTTCTGCGGTGTAGTATCTACGGTCATTGGGGTTCCTAGTACAGCTAGATAGAATAGAGATGTCGTGACCTGCATTAACCAGACCGCCCCCCTTCTCTCTAGGGATCCACTCAATATACTTCTTACTATACGCGCAAGGAACGATGGAAATACCTTTCTCACCATCGTAAGCCTCTCCAGTAACGGTGTTAAATAAGTCTCCCGCACTCGCTCCGGCCACATAGCTTCCATGTTGTTTTTGTAGCTGTGGTGACATTGGCTGTAGGACACGTATAAAGGGGATTGCAAAATCCTCTGTCGTTGTTTCCTCTAACCCAGTACCGCCCGATAATAACGTATCGTCAAACATAGTCATTTCTGTAGCTGTCGCTTCTGCCACTTCATTTTTGTTATCTGCCATGGTATTAATCCTTTTTAATAGTTGCTTTAGTGCCAATATAAATGCCGAAAGGCTCGCTTGGTATGTCTATTCCCGCTCCGAGTTGCTCTTTAATAAAAGCTTTTAGGGTGCTAGGGTGAACGCTTTGACGTACCTCAGGAGATAGTCCTCTCGCCTGTAACGCGGAAACAGTTTGATCGACTACTTCGATCTCTTCACGTCCGAACTTTAAAAGAACCTCGTTCTTTATCAGTCCTTCATGACCGTTAGACGTTAACCATTCATAAGCTTTTTCTTGGTTAGCCTTAGAGATGTGAGCGTTATAAAACGAAGCAATAGAGATCTTCTCTCCAGTGGTCAGCGTTATTTGGGTAAGCCCTGCTGATTGCATCGCATCGGGAAGCTCGTTCTCCGAAGTCAAACGAAGTTCTTCTTTCTTGGCCTTTAAACCTTCTTCTAACGCTATAACTTCTGTAGCGAGTTTTAACTGTTTATTAGCTAAGTTTGAAACTATAGAGAGTTCTCCATCGGTTGCCTCGTTTGTCCATTTCTGAACGTCAGTTGCACCTACTAAGTCCTCAAAGGTTGGTGTGTTCTCATTCATCTATTTCTCCTTTCTGGTGGATGTTAATATCTACGGGATAATACAAACGTTCCTGCCTATCCCACTTTAGGATACCGTACTTCCCGTTATTTATAAATGCAGCGATAGAACACGCTACTCCGATTGCGGCAGGATCGCCGATTAATAGTAAGTAATCGCCATCTTTAAAATCATGTAGGATAGTTTTCATCCTACGTACTGATGGTGATGCACTTAACATGATCTGGGCGTTCGCAGGCAATAGCACTTTAAAATCTCCGAACTGTCTGGCAGATGCGAGATTACGCCCTTGAACTTCTTGCACAACATAAACTGTCACTTTTTTCTCCTTTCTATTAGTTAGGTTTTACATAATATATAGCAATATAGGCAAAGTAAAGTTATTACCGATATGTAGTTTTAAAAATTAAATCTTTTTTGTGAAAAACTTTTCGATAACCTCTAATATCACTAATAAACTAATATTGATTTTAATGAAACGTAGGTTTTTAGAGACTTTAAGATTATTAGATTTCAGTGCTTCACTATTACTAATGGAGTAATTCTATTAGAGGGCATAAGGAAAGTATTCGTTTGGTCTTTAATTTATATAGTTTTGTAATATATAATGGGGATTAGAAATAAGAAATCAGAAAGGTTACCTATGAAATATAAATTTAAAACAAAGCCATACGAGCATCAGTTACTAGCCTTAACTAAGTCTTGGAATAAAAAAGAATACGCTTATTTTATGGAGATGGGGACGGGCAAGTCTAAAGTTCTTATAGATAACATCTCGTTACTCTACGATAAAGGAGGGATCAATGCTGCGGTCATTGTAGCCCCCAAAGGCGTGTACCGGAACTGGTCAGAAAAAGAAATACCCGCGCATATGCCCGACCACATAGAAAAACATATTGCGGTATGGACACCATCGCCCAACGTAAAACAAAAAAGAGAACTAACGAAACTGTTTGAAGTAAGGCATGATCTAAAAATACTGATCATTAATGTAGAAGCCTTCAGTACCAAAAGAGGCGTAGCGTTTGTTGAAAAGTTTATACTATCGCACAACGTGTTGATAGCTGTTGATGAGTCTACTACGATTAAAAACCCCAAGGCCGAACGAACTAAGAGTTTATTGAAGTTAGCTGTTAACAGTAAGTACCGAAGAATCTTAACAGGATTCCCCGTTACTCAGTCTCCGCTTGATCTCTACAGTCAAAGCACTTTCCTATCTCCCGACCTACTGGGGTATACCTCGTTCTATTCTTTTCAGAACCGATATGCACAACTTGTAAATAGAAAAATGGGGGCGAGAACGTTCAGACAAGTAGTAGGTTATCAGAACCTTGAAGAACTAACCACCAATGTTGGTGCGTTTTCCTACAGGGTATTAAAGAAAGAATGTTTAGACCTTCCTGATAAAGTATACCAAAGACGAGAGGTGGAGCTGACAACAGAACAAAAGAAAGTTTATAAAGAACTCCAAGACTACGCTATGGCTGAACTAGACTCTCATGACTTAGTAAGCGTTACGTCAGTTCTCACTCAGATATTAAGACTGCACCAAGTAGTGTGCGGGTTTGTTAAGAACGATGAGGGAGTTGAGGTCGAAGTTAAAAGTAATCGTTTAGATGAACTAATAAACATACTAGAAGAAGTGCAGGGTAAAACAATCATATGGGCTAATTATCAATATGATATAAAAAGAATACTAAAGACATTACACAACATAACAGGGGTCGACAGCGTTGCTACCTACTACGGAGAAACACCCGACGAAGATCGTCAGGAAATAATAAGAAGATTCCAAGACCCTGACTCTGAGTTGAAATATCTTATTAGTAATACGCAAACAGGGGGTTACGGTATCACACTGACCGAAGCCAGCAACGTCATCTACTACTCCAACAACTATGACCTAGAAAAACGATTACAGTCCGAAGATCGTGCTCATCGAATAGGTCAAACCAATAAAGTAACGTACATTGATTTAGTTGCTAAAGGAACCGTTGATGAGAAAATTGTACAAGCCTTGCGAACCAAATTAAACCTCGCCCAAGAAGTATTGGGCGACGAGAAATGGAAAGACTGGATAGGTTAGGCAGATCTAAACTTCATCATTCGTTCCATGGCGGCATCTCGATCAACACTAGAGTTTCGGCCACCCATACCCATAACAGAAGACAGCGCTTGTTCCTGTATTTCAGGTTTTTGTAAGTTTTCCATGATCATTTGTCGAAGTACATCATCTTGCGACATACTTCCGCCGTCTTGACGGTACATTGGTCCACCCATGTTTCTCATTATAGGTCTACCCATATTAGCCATCATCGGATCGCCACTACCCATCATGGGGTCTTGACCGCCACCTTGATCAACAGACTGAATCAGCATAGCTTTAGCGTTATCTAGAACAGCAATAGCGGCTCCTATATCCCCTTGTGTTCTACCAACAACCGCTTCAGCCAGCATCACTGAATCTTGTTCCATATCCATTTGAGGCTCTTCCATAGGTTGACCTCCCATAGCAGCTTGACCACCCATCATTGGGTCTTGACCCCCCATCATT
>TARA_R110000868_G_scaffold10639_3_pt1 | contig 14950 bp, 14 predicted proteins | sample TARA_R110000868 | Tara Oceans TARA_R110000868 (sample SAMEA4397489) | marine metagenome | biome: Polar Biome; feature: [SRF] surface water layer (ENVO:00010504); material: water (ENVO:00002006), including particulate matter (ENVO:01000060) such as... | depth 5 m | reverse complement strand
GCCGCGGGATGACGAAGCTGAAAAAGTTGATTTATTCAACAAAGCCCCTCAAGGGGAGAAGGAAAAAACATGAATAATAACAAACACTGGCCTCGCGCCATTATCCACCTCGACATGAATGCTTTTTTCGCGTCGGTGGAACAACAACAAAAACCAGAACTACAAGGGAAACCCGTTGCCGTAACGAATGGCGAGCAAGGCACTTGCATTATCACCAGCTCTTATGAAGCCAGGGAATTTGGCATTCACACAGGGATGCGATTACGCGAAGCAAGGAAGCTCTGCAAGGAATTGATAGTTGTGCCCGCGCAGCCATCTCGTTACGCTTTAATTTCAAGAACCATTATGCAAAGCTTGCAGAATGTAACGCCTGACATTGAAATATTTTCCGTCGACGAAGCGTTTCTCGATGTCACCCGCTGTCAAAAATTACTTGGCACACCCGAAACCATTGCCCGCCTAGCCAAACAAACCGTTTGGGAGGCCTGTGGCTTACCGTGCTCGGTAGGATTAAGTGGTGACAAAACCACAGCAAAATATGCCGCTAAATTACAAAAGCCGGATGGCTTAACTATTATTCTACCTTGGCAAGCCAAACAACGTTTAGCGAATGTGCCCGTGCAAGAGCTCTGTGGCATTGGCAAACGCACCGCGACATTTTTATTACGCTATGGCATTGTTAATTGTGGCGACATGGAAAAAGTGCCTATCGGCGTGATTGCCAAACGCTTTGGCAATTGGGGACGACGCATGTGGTACATGTGTCAAGGCATGGATCCTGACTCCGTTAAATCTACCATCAATGCACCCAAGTCAATGGGCCATGGCAAAGTCGTGCCACCCAACACTGATGATCGCGAAACCATTTTGACCTACTTCATGCACATGAGTGAAAAACTGTGTAAACGCTTACGCAAAAATCACATGCAAGCGCAAACGTTTTATATCGGCATAAAAAATTATCGCCTAGGTTGGTTCGCTGTGCGTGCACACTTAATTCAGCCCTCGAACAGTAATCGTTTGCTTTTCAAACTCTGCAAAAAAAACTTACCCGACATTTGGCAAGGCGAACCGATTTGCCAAGTACAAATCACCGCGCTCGACCCACAACCGGAAAATTTACAAAGCGATTTGTTTTTTGATGATAATGAGGCGAAGCAACGCTCACAACTCGACATCACCGTCGATGATATTAACGACTTATTTGGCAAAGACGCGATAAAACCTGCAAGACTGATCGACCAAGACATCGGCGCCAATGTCATCGCCCCCGCTTGGAAGCCTGACGGTCATCGACAAACGATTGAGTGATTGCTATTATCCATCCATGCGCAGCCTTATTATCCTCATCAGCTTGCTTTCATTCCTGTTCTTAACCGCTTGCACGACGACGCGGCCGGAGCATGCAAATGATGTGTGCGCGATTTTCAAAGAGTACCCGAGTTGGTATCGCTCGTTGAAAAAATCACAGGAGCGTTGGGGCATTCCGATGTATGTGGTGATGGCCATCATGCATCAAGAATCAAATTTTTATGCCACCATTCAACCCGCACGCCCACATATTTTTGGCATCATCCCTTGGTTTCGTTCATCTAGTGCTTATGGTTATGCACAGGCGAAAGATGCGACTTGGGATGTTTATCGCCGCGCGTCAGGCAATTATGCCGCCTCACGTAGTGAGTTTGATGATTCTGCCGATTTTGTCGCTTGGTATGCGCATGAGGCCCATGTGAAGCTCGGCATTCCTAGTAATGAAACGTTTTATTTATATCTGGCTTACCATGAAGGCATTGAAGGCTATCATGAAAAAACATATTTGAATAAACCTTGGCTGGTTAAAGTCGCCCATCACGTGTCGGCCTTGGCCATGACGTATCACGAGCAATTAATTAAGTGCCAGGGCCAATTTAGTGAGTCGGGGTGGTTTTGAATTAGGGTATAGTAATAGCTCCATTTTACTGTTCCTTGTGACCACACATGCTCAAACAGTTTATCCATCTCAAAAAAATCTCTTGGTCAAAGTGGCTGGAGCAAAATACCATCGACCTCTAACCAAATAAAATTAGAATTGTTTCCCCTCTGTTTATTAGCAAAATTGGCTCAAAAATCCAATCGCCGTCTATACTTAACCTCTCAATTTACATCTGGAAGCAATTAATTTTTATTTCGCTAAAAGACTATCAATCAAGTTATCTTTTGCTTCCCAAACACCATTCAGCCAGGCTTGAAAACGACAACGGTAATCTCTGTCTTGTCGGTAGTCACCACCCTGCAAATCGGCGGGCACGGGCAAGCAATCAACATATACGATAATGGCTTTAGCACGACCGCATAGCATATCCCACATATTAAGCTTGGCATTAGGATACACAATCGTCACGTTAACAAAACTTTTGACTTGATCGCCCATCACTTGCAAGGCAAATGCCAAGCCACCTGACTTAGGTTTTAATAAATGTTTATAAGGCGATTGCTGAGCATCGTGTTTGGCTTTGGTTCGGCGCGTGCCCTCTGTGAAGTTGACCAATGTCACCGGAAAATCACGGTATTTTTCGCAAGATTTTTTAGTGGTTGCCATATCTTGCCCGGCTTTTTCAGGGTGCTTAGCAATATAACTTTTCTTATGCCGACGCATAAAGGGAAAACCCATCAACCAACAGGCCCAACCGACAAAAGGCATCCAAATAAGTTGTTGTTTCATGAAATAAACAGCCGGAGGTGAGACTTTATTAATCGCACGTTGCACCACAGCAATATCCATCCAACTGATATGATTTGACATCACGATATACGATTTTAATTTATCGAATGAACCACTCACTTGAATGTCCCACTTGGTTTTCGTGGTGAGGCGCATAATGAAATTGCTGACACTCGTCCAAATACGCGGCGTTAAGCGATACCAAGCTGTAAAATGATTTTGCCAACCGCGCATGGGCACAATGAATTTAACCGGCGCAATGGCGAAAATATAAATCGATAAACCGACAAATAACACGATATAACAAAAGACAGCAAAAATACCTATCAACGGCTTGGGTAAAAAACTCAACATGCGGCAAACTCCCTGATAATGCTTGAGAGCATCATAGCATCTTGGGACGAAATGGGGGTATAATCCCCTCATGATAGATAGCAAGATATTCTCCGACATTGCCCAAAAACTCGCCGATAGCCTGCCGCCTGGCATGAAGGGTGTGCGTGACGATATCCATAAAAACTTTAAATCAGTTTTAGAATCACAGCTTAGCAAACTTGATCTGGTAACGCGTGAAGAGTTTGATACCCAAACCAAGGTGCTTAAGCGCAGCCGTGAAAAGCTTGATCAGCTAGAAAAACAACTTGCCAATAAATCATAATCAACTACTCTTAACCCAAATAAAACCAGCGCCCCTCAAATATTATAATTAATTGAGGGAAAACCATGTCGACTTTATCACTTTCCATTGTTCACACACGTGGGCAAAATGGTATTCAATCACCGTATGTGACGGTGGAAACACATTTGACCGGCGGGCTGCCGGGGTTTTCGATTGTCGGATTGCCGGAAACAGCGGTGAAAGAAAGTCGTGAGCGCGTGCGCAGTGCGATGATGAATTCGCAGTTTGAATTTCCGCGTCGACGTATTACGGTTAATTTAGCACCGGCAGATACACCGAAAGAAGGTGGGCGGTTTGATTTGCCCATTGCACTGGGCATTTTAAGTGCCATGGAACAAGTGCCATTGGCTAGCGTGCGCGAGTATGAGTTTGCCGGTGAGTTAGCATTATCCGGTGAATTGCGGGCGATTAAAGGTATTTTACCGTTTGCGATGGAAACCAAAAATGCGGGGCGCAAACTCATTGTGCCGAAAGGCAATGCAGCGGAAGCGAGTTTAATTGAAGGCTTGGAGATTTTTCCCGCCGAGCATCTTCTTGAAGTCAGTGCGCATTTGAATGGCCAACAACGCTTAGGCTTATTTGATCACACCACATTACCCAGCTCACAAATACACGATAAAGATTTAGCCGAAGTGAAAGGCCAATACCAAGCGCGACGTGCGCTAGAAATTGCAGCCAGTGGTGGTCATAGCCTATTGTTGATGGGCTCACCCGGCACGGGAAAAACCATGCTCGCTTCACGCATGCCCAGCATTATGCCGACGATTTCGACGCAAGAAGCATTAGAAATTGCCGCGGTGCAATCGATTAGTTTACGGGGGTTTGATCTGAAGCATTGGCAACAACGGCCATTTCGATCGCCGCATCATACGGCATCAAGCGTGGCTTTAGTCGGCGGCGGCTCACCACCACGACCGGGAGAAATTTCATTGGCACATAACGGCGTGTTGTTTTTGGATGAACTACCCGAGTTTACGCGCCAAGTGTTAGAAAGTTTACGCGAACCGTTGGAATCAAAAACCATTACGATTTCACGCGCCGCACGACAAGTCGATTTCCCCGCTAACTTTCAATTGATAGCGGCGATGAACCCTTGCCCCTGTGGTTATATGAGCGACCCCAAAAAAGCCTGCCGTTGCACGCAAGAACAAGTGCAACGTTATCGCGCACGGTTATCAGGCCCGTTTTTAGATCGCATTGATATGCAAGTTGAAGTGCCGCCTTTACCGAAAGATTTTTTTCGCACACTGCATGATGAAACACCAGAAGATAGTACAACGGTACGCGAGCGCGTTATCGCGGCACATAACGTGCAGCTGCAGCGCAATAAAAAAGTAAACGCGGCACTGATGGGCAAACAGTTAGATACAGTCTGTCAGTTAGGCTCAACTGAACAAGATTTTTTGCACGATACCATTGAGCAATTAAATTTTTCTGCTCGCGCGTATCACCGTATTTTAAAAGTCGCGAGGACGATTGCTGATTTAGCGGGTAAAGATAAAATTGAACTCACACATTTGAGTGAAGCCATTAATTACCGACGATTGGATCGGGATTAGCTTGGGCAAACGATGTACTGTCGCGGCGTAATGAAACATATACTAAATGAGCACCGTCATTTTTCGACCTAGCACCGTCATTCCGTGGCTTGACCACAGAATCCAAGTAAACAGAATAGCTAACCAGCTCTGGATCCCGCGGTCAAGCCGCGGGATGACGATACATATTGGGACGACCTAACCAATACTGAATCAACCTCGTCATGCCGCGGGATGACAAACAACCCCGTCATTCCGTGGCTTGACCACGGAATCCAGGAGAATAATATGGATAAAAGATTTTTTGTATACATCCTCGCAAGTAAAAAAAATGGCACTATATATATCGGAGTGACATCTAATTTAATAAAACGTATATGGCAACATAAGCAATCGGTAGTCGATGGTTTTACCAAGCAGTATGCCGTAAAAAACCTCGTGTATTATGAATCACACGACAATGCTGAAAGTGCAATCCATCGCGAGAAGCGATTAAAAGAGTGGAAGCGACAATGGAAAGTTACCCTCATTGAAAAAACCAATCCAAGCTGGAATGATTTATATGAAAGTATTCTAGGCTAACGATACTCTGGATCCCGCGGTCAAGCCGCGGGATGACGGTACATGTTAGAACGACATAACAAATACTGAATGAACACGTCATTCCGTGGCTTGACCACGGAATCCAGGAAAATAAAATAGCTAACATCTTCTGGATCCCGCGCTCAAGCCGCGGGGCGAAGGGACTAATGTTTCACACCACTCAACTGCATCATATATAGAATTGCAGACTGCAATTCTTGTTGGTCGCAACTCATACAGGTGCCTTTTGGTGGCATCATGTTGTAACCTTTGGTAACGTGTTCGAGTAACAGCTTCATGCCTTTTTTATCACGTAGCTGCCAATCGGCGGTGTCTTTGACCTTTGGTGCCCCGGCTGAACCGCTGGCATGACAAAACGAACAACGGCGAACATAGATCTTTTTACCCAACGCTAATTGCTCTTTGAGGCTCAGCTTTTTAACCACACGCGCTTGAATTTTTTTTCCCGAAAGGTGTGATTTTGCTAAAGGGGCGATATTTTGTTCAATTTGTGTCTTGGTATCGGCATAAGCACCCACGGAAAACAGTAGGCTTGCCAGCAATATCAGGATAGCTTGTCTGTAGTGTGCAGTAATATTTTGTACAACATTTAACATCATAAACCTATCGTGAAAACACTTACCTTTATTCTATGACGAACCTTTTTGGTTCGTGATTTTGCAGCGACTTACATGCTGTAAGCCAGCGGGTTGCAGGGCAATCTTACGCTAGACAACTCGACCAATCAAACTTTAACAAGCTAACTTAGCAACCTATGCCCATCGTTATTTTAAGAGGCTCAGCATCTTGCGACCTCAATTCAATGGCTTGCTCGTGCAAGCATGTTTTAGCAGCAAAGAATTTCTGGCCAGCCTCCACATCAGCAGTGTACGTCCCACATGCAGGCACAGATGATTTTTTTGGTAAGTAACCGGCTTGCTCTAACTGCCCTAATGAATAAACGCTTATCTGACCCGTTATAAACACGACAACTACATATAAATAATCTGGCGTGACAAGCACTTTAAGGGGAGGGGTTGTCTTATCGGATACGACAAGCTGGCCATATTCTCTATTAGTCTCGTGAAATATGCAGTTTGCACTAGAAAATGGCGCGGCCTGTTGTCGATCAATCAACTGCAGCTCACGGACTATTATTTTTCCGGCTTCACCGACTCCCATCATATATTTTCCTGACTGACTCAGCCAAGCGTTGGAGTCTTTTATATCTAATGCTCGGAAGCTAGGATGGTTGTTACAAAGCCTGAAAAATGGCGAAACACCATCTGCTTTTCCTTGATTACAATCAACCTTAGGATTCGCCAACATAGCTTGGATGACGAGAAAATGGCGCTGCTGACACGCCATGAAAAATGGCGTAACCCCATTAGCTTTTCCTTGATGACAATCAACCTTATCGCTTGCCAACATGGCCTGAACAATGGGGAAGTCGCCATTACTGCAAGCCACAAAAAATGGCGTAACCCCATCTTTGTTTGCTTGGTTGCAATTGATCTTATCACTTGCCAGCATGACTTGAACCACGGAAAAATGGCCTTCTAAACAAGCGATGAAAAATGGCGTCATACCCAGCCTATCAAGTTGATTACAGTTCACCTTATCACTGGCCAACATAGCTTTCACGATGGGAAGATACCCCTTCTGACAAACCTTGAAGAATGGCGTTCCCCCATCACTATCCCCTTGATTGCAATCTATTTTCCCACTGGCCAACGTGGCCTGAACAACGGAGAAATGACCTTCCTGGCAAGCCATGAAAAATGGCGTAATGCCCTCATTATCACTTTGATTGCAGTCAACTCGAGCACTTGTCAGCATTATCTGAACAACAGGAACATGCCCCTTCTGACAAGCCATGAAAAATGGTGTGACGCCATCGTTATTGACTTGATTGCAATCAACCCTAACACTGGCCAGCATAGCCTGAACAACAAGAACATGCCCCTTCTGGCAAGCCATGAAAAATGGCGTAACTTGTTCTTCATTTGCTTGGTTGCAATCTACCTTATCACTGTCCAACATGAGATCAACGACCGGAAGACGACCTTCCTGACAAGCTATAAAAAATGGCGTTACACCCATTTTCCTTCTTTGTCTACAATCCACATGATCACTCGCCAACATAGCTTGAGCAGTAAACACATATCCCTCCTGACAAGCCAAGTAAAATGACTTAGCGCTATCAGTCCAAAGCATAGCCGCGACATCACCCTCTTGATGCAGGTTAATACAATAATAGTTTGCTAACGCTGCTTTAATCATACTGTTGTGGCTTAATGAATTAATCACCGTACTCACCACCATGCTCACTAAATGTTGCATCATTTCAAGATGGCACCATGGATCAGTAGGCGAATATGAATAGTACATGCTGTAGCTTTTCAACAATGGGTTCGCTGCAATCATCGCTTGTTGGTATTGAACAAACAGCGCAACGATAGGATGGTTCGGCCAGATACCAGTCGTCTGATAAGAAGACAATCTAGATATTAAAGTGTAAGTATTTATTGATAAACATTGCACGGCACACGGGGCATCCCCCTTGCTGAATGCTTGCCATAATTTTGCTGCAATTTCATCAATGCTTCCCTCATGCAATCCCTGGTTTTGATCAAAGAACCTATATGACTCATCGGCCTTTGATAGGGCAATCGTATGCATGTCCGATGAAATCATTAAAAACACGCTGTCTTGATAATCAGACTTTAGCAACGCATTAACAGCAGAAAAAATAGCGATTATTTTTTGACAGAAAAAAAGTTGGTCACCGATAATCACATCGCCATAAGCTAAATGTAAATGCGTGTCGGTGCTTAATGCCAAGGGCAAATATCGTGGCGCATTGATAGCAGCACTCTGTGATTGCGAAAGACCAACAGAAGCATGACTTTCATTGTAGCCTAGCAAACCATCCAAAAATGCTCTTACATCAATATACAGCTGTGCTTGTCGCGTAGGTGCTCGCGTGTTGACACTTGCTTTCAGTGCCGCTTCAATCACATCGCCGAGCACATCATAAGTCCTACCATCCAACTCCCATTGGCTTTGGCATAGTAAGGTTAATCGGTTAAAGAATGTGGGCTCGTCATTGCATAATCTTGCTTGCCCATACATACAGGCGAGGCCATGGCACAGCCCCCTGTCTATTCGCGTGATCGCTAAAAGAGGATAGACCGAGCTAATGTTGCGAACGAACACAGGAAAGTTACTGATGGGCATGACTTTATTTTTATAATTATTGTATAATAAGTGTACGCAATAATGTAGACGAAAACAACTGTTGGCTTTAAATCAATAGCACTTAAGTCGCCTTATTTAGATACCGTGACTCGGTAGACTTAAACAGGCCCTGTCGGTATGATTGTCGGCCTTAAGAAACAAGCGCTTGTCGCTCAGCTGGGTGAGGCGGATTAAGAAAACGCATCGCGTTTTCCCGCCGAGCGCGAGCAGGGATGCGAGCTGGACATTCGCGCCAGGGATGGCTTAGAAGTACTTTGGTACGATTTATTATTATTTGCGCTTGTAGCTCAGCTGGATAGAGTGTTGCCCTCCGAAGGCAAAGGTCGCAGGTTCGACTCCTGCCAAGCGCGCCAAATCATCGATGTAGGGTGGATAAAAATGTGAGCGTAAGCGAGCATATATCCACCAGCGGTGTTAAGTTATAGGTTGAATGGTGGATATGTCCGCGTATACACGCGAACGTTTATCCACCCTACAAAACAAATGCCTCTATTGAGAAAAGAATGAAAGACAATATAAAAAATTTAGTTAGCCAAGCTGTTGCAACACTACAACAACAAGAGCAATTACCAGATGATATTCAGCCGAATATTATTATTGAAAACACGCGCGACCCCAAACACGGTGATTTCGCTTGCAACATCGCCATGATGTTGGCCAAACCGGCTAAGCGTAATCCACGTGAATTAGCGCAATTAATTATTGATCATTTACCCAAAAACTCGCAGGTCACCAAAATGGAAATTGCGGGACCGGGCTTTATTAATTTCTTTTTAGCCGATGATGCTTATCAAACAGTTATTGCCGATGTACTGAAACAACAACAGCAGTTTGGCCACCACCCTAAGCAAGACAAAAAATATCTCATCGAATTTGTATCAGCGAATCCAACGGGCCCACTGCATGTCGGCCATGGTCGTGGGGCAGCTTATGGTGATTGCATCGCGAATCTACTCGCCACGCAAGGCGTCACGGCAGATCGTGAATATTATGTGAATGATGCTGGTCGGCAAATGGCGATTCTCGCCGCCAGTGTTTGGTTACGTTATTTAGAACTGCAAGGTGCTGAATTTGATTTTCCGGTAAATGGTTATAAGGGCGAATATATTTATGACATCGCTAAAGCTTTACAAAAAACCTATAACACTCAATTTGTGCGTGACATCAATACGGTGTTTGCTGATGTGCCTGCTGACGAAGTTAAAAATGACAAAGGCGACGTACTCAGTGGCGATAAAGAAGCGCATATTGATGGTGTAATTGCTAACGCCAAACAATTACTCGGTGATGATTATCGTGTTGTATTCGACACAGGTTTACAAGATATTTTAAGCGACATCAAGCAAGATTTAGCGGAATACCGCATTGAATTTGACTGTTGGTTTTCAGAAAAGCAATTGATGGACAATGGCGCGATTGATCATTGCATCGACGTGCTAACAAAAGCCGGCCACATGTTCGAACAAGAAGGCGCATTATGGTTTAAAGCCACTGCATTTGGCGATGAAAAAGATCGCGTGGTGAAACGCGCCAATGGCCAAACCACGTATTTTGCCTCTGACATTGCCTACCATTTAAATAAATTAGAACGTGGTTATGATGTCGTGGTTGATGTGTTAGGTGCTGATCACCACGGTTATGTGCCTCGCTTAAAAGCTGGTATGCAAGCCATGGCGAATCGTGAAGATGCGCTAACGGTACCACTGGTACAATTTGTTAGCCTCTATCGCGGCGGTAAAAAAGTGCAAATGTCGACTCGCTCAGGCAGCTTCATCACCTTGCGTGAATTGCGCGAAGAAATTGGCAACGATGCCGCGCGTTTCTTTTATGTGATGCGCAAAATTGATCAAGCCATGGACTTTGATTTGGATTTAGCCAAATCAAAGTCCAACGAAAACCCCGTGTACTATATACAGTACGCCCATGCCCGCGTGTGCAGCGTGTTACGCCAAATTAACGATTGGTCGCAAGACAATGGCTTGCAACAATTAAATTGTTTAACCGAAGTGCACGAAAAAGATTTATGTAAACGTTTGGCGCAATATTCTGAACTATTGAGCAATGCCGCATTCAATTACGACCCGCACTTATTGGCTAATTATTTGCGCGAACTCGCTAATGACTTCCACAGTTATTATAATCATCACCAATTCTTAGTCGATGATGTTAATATACGTGATGCTCGCCTCTGCTTAATAACAGCATGTAAGCAAATTTTCGCGAATGGTTTACAATTATTGGGTGTGACCGCGCCTGACCAAATGTAAGAGTGCAATGCCAAAAGATTACGCCAAGCGTGCCGAGCCACGTGGCAGAAAAAAACAATCCGAACCCGAACACCCAGCTATGTGGAAATGGTTGTTGCCATTATTTTTGTTAATCGTCGTGATCGTCGGTCTGTTTTATTTAAAATACCATAACCATATTGTTGGTGCAGACACGAATCATATTTCACCGAGCTATCAACTCGACAATGGCGAGCAACACGAAAAACAAGGCGAACAAAAACCCGCCCCCGTCGAAGAAGCTCAACCCAAGTTTGAGTTTTACAACATGCTACCGAAGATGCATGTGAATGTGGAAGGCGAAACACCACAGCAAGTTGCTGCTGAGCAAGGTCAAGACGCTCAAGCACAGACACCCGCACAACAACCGACCACCGTGCAACCCGGGACGACGCAACCAACCCAACCTCAATTAACCAGCGACCACACCCAATTCGTCCTACAAATTGCAGCCTTTCGCGACCGCGCTGATGCCGAAAACATGGTACAACGTTTTTCAGAATTCAAACTCGACCTACACGTCAAATCCTTCAACGATGGCAAAATCACCTGGTACCGCGTCCAAGCCGGCCCCTTCGCCAACATCCAACAAGCCAAACAGTCGCAATCGATTTTGAAACAATCGAATGTGGATAGTATCTTGCGGAAAATCTAAAACGTATTGACGTTATCAAAACAAAAGCTATAATTGTATAGACAATCAATAAGGTATTCGCCATGCGCCGGTCTGTTAATTTTCGATTTACCCCTCAAACTATTCATAGTTTGAATCATACCAGCGAAATGTTACACACATCCAAAACTCAGGTTGTCGAAGCTGCAATTAAAGCTTATGAAATAAAAGCCTGTAAAAAGCAAAGCTCTAAATTAGCAGCGTTTTCTGGCTGTATTAGTGATGACATTGCAGATGTCATGTTAAATAGCCTAAATGACAAAAACACTAAGTTATGAAGCAATACTTACTCGATACTGACATCATCATTTACTTTCTAAATAACCGCCATCCTCACTTATCTGAACGTATATTAGCGACAGATTTGGATGCACTACATACCAGCATAATAAATCGCAGCGAACTTTATTATGGTTATTTTAAAGCCGAAAAGCGTAAAAAACACTTACAGGAGTTAGATGAATTTTCAGCTTTACTCCCTATGCTCGCATTTTGTGAATCGTCCTCACGCATATTTGCCGAACAAAAAGCTAAGCTGATAAAAACAGGGAATATACTTGCTGATATGGATCTGATGATTGCGAGCATTGCCATGGCCAACGACATGACATTAGTCAGCAATAACACTAAACATTTTAACCGCTTAAAAAATTTACGTTTAGAAAATTGGCTTGATTAACCTATATCTATCGTACCTCAATATGATGGCGTTCATACGCAACTATCAATTCTGCTTGCTCAAAATTACAAGACGTTATCTCTCAAGCTCAGAAACTTATCGCTTCATGCCACCCTAAGATGCTGAACTGCTTCTGCCACATCAAGCAGTAGGCAGAGTTAACTGCAAAACATATATTGTTGTTCATACTCCATAAATTACCGCAACCAATAGTTAATGCCTGTTAGCTTACATGCGACAATTGCTTTTCGCTATAGATTAACTATAGTTACTCCATGACCTTAACCGAACTTCGTTACATCGTCGCTGTTGCCCAAACCAAGAACTTTGGTAAAGCCGCACAGAAATGTTTTGTTAGCCAACCGACCTTGAGTGTCGCGGTGAAGAAATTAGAAGAGCAACTCGGTGTTGCCATTTTTGAGCGGGATAAAAACTCGGTGCGCATTACTGAAGTGGGCGAAGGTATTGTGACGCAGGCACAAAAAGTATTAGAAGAAGCCGACCGAATAAAAGTGATTGCCAATGCCGGGCAAGATCAACTCAGCCAACCTTTACGTGTGGGTGCCATTTATACCGTCGGGCCTTATTTGTTTCCCGATTTAATTCCTGCACTCAAACAAGCTGCGCCTGACTTGCCGTTAATTATTGAAGAAAACTACACAGCACGTTTAAGTGAAAAACTGCATAACGGTGAGCTGGATGCCATTATCATTGCCTTGCCGTTTAAAGAAGCGGGCATTAAAACCGAAGCGCTTTACGATGAAAAGTTTGATGTGGTGATGCCAACCGATCACAAATGGAAAACTAAAAAGGCCATTCAGCCAGAAGACTTTGCCGGTGAAACGGTGTTGTTATTGGGTGAAGGCAATTGCTTTCGTGATGAAGTCATCGCTGCCTGCCCCGCTTGCGCTGTGCCCAAACAAGCCCAAACACAGGCTGAAAAAATGCTAGAGGGCAGCTCGCTAGAAACCATCCGTTACATGGTCGTCAACGGCTTAGGCGTCAGCGTCTTCCCGCGTTCTGCCATTAGCGAACATTGCCGCAGCCATAAACTCATCACCGTGAAGCCTTTTGCCAAGCCTGAACCTTATCGCCAAATTGCATTGGCTTATCGTGACAGTTTCCCGCGCCCTGAGGCCATCGAGCTACTCTCAACTGTGATAAAAACAGCAAATCAGCGCTAACTCCATTTTTTCACCCCCCCATATTCTTTTTATTTTTCAACAAGAGACACAGATACCGACTATTTTATAGTCTACTGCAAAATAGTCTTGACTAATTTGCAGTAGACTATAAAATAGTCGGATGGATAGATTGTACTCACATTTGTTAAAACAGCACATCGAAGATTTCGATCAAAGTGTGTTTTTGGCTGGCCCAAGGCAGGTTGGTAAAACCACTGTCAGTAAAACAGCGAAAACGCTGACTGGCCATTTCTCCTATTACAATTGGGATGTGACGGCTGATCGCGAAACCTTATTGGATGGCCAAAGCCGTATTATTGAATCAGTGAAGCAAGATGCCCGCGCGAAAGATGATAAGCCGATTATCGTGCTCGATGAAATTCATAAAATGCCGGATTGGAAAAATTATATTAAAGGCATTTATGACAGCACCAAAGGTGAAGCTGAATTAATTGTGACGGGTAGTACGCATTTAGATGTTTACCGAAAATCACAAGACAGTCTCATGGGTCGCTATTTCCCTTATACGGTTCATCCGCTTTCTGTCGCCGAAATTCTCGACACGACCTTACCTAAAAATGAAATTCGTCAACCAAGCAAAATTGATGATGAAGCATTTGATGCCTTACTCGAATTTGGTGGCTTCCCTGAGCCGTTTATTAAACAAAGCGAAAACTTTAGCCGCCGTTGGCAAAAATTACGTAGCGAACAATTGTTTCGTGAAGACATCATGGATTTAACCAACATCAAAAACATTGCTGGCCTTGAAACCTTAGCATTGCTATTGCGTCACCAAGTAGGCGGTGTGCTAAATCGCTCTAATCTCGCGAAGAAACTGCAGGTTACGGTCAATACGGTGCAGTCGTGGATAAGCACGCTGGAACAGTTTTATCACTGCTTTCTAATTACCCCGTGGGCCAAAAATGTTACCCGCAGCTTAATCAAAGAACCCAAACCCTACTTATGGGACTGGTCGATTATTGAAGACAAAGGCGCGGGCGCCGAAAACTTTATCGCTGCGCATTTACTGAAAGCGGTTAACTTTTGGAATGATACCGGCATGGGTGATTACAGCCTTCATTTCTTGCGCGACAAAGATAAGCGCGAAGTCGATTTTGTTGTGACTAAAGATCAAAAAGCGTGGTTCTTGGTTGAGGTTAAAAGCAGTAAAAAAGCTAAGCTAAGCGAAAACCTCGCTTATTTCCAAAAACAAACGGGCGCTAAACATGCTTTTCAAGTAACGATGGATGGTGAGTATATCGATCGCGATGTATTTGATTATGAAGAACCTGTTATCGTGCCAGCGAAGACATTTTTATCGCAGTTAGTTTAAATGGATAGCTATACCCAATGCGTTTGAGTTTTAGG